>Ga0209630_10000711_pt1 | contig 37754 bp, 43 predicted proteins | sample COG_01_FD_184745 | JGI IMG/M metagenome (GOLD analysis project Ga0209630, IMG submission 184745) | Pelagic Microbial community sample from North Sea - COGITO 998_met_01 (SPAdes) (version 2) | ecosystem: Environmental > Aquatic > Marine > Neritic zone/Coastal water | place: Helgoland, sampling...
AGGAGGGTATCTCTTGACAACTGCTAGTGGAAAAGTAGGTGGTAAAATCACGCAAGGTCGTGGCAAACTAATTAAAGAAGGCAAAGTTAATCGAACTGCACTTGAGCAGGCCGAACTTCAAGCCGATTCCAAGTTCAAGAAAAAGAAGGATGAAGGATATTTCGCTACGAAAGAAGAAGCACACCAGAATTTAGTATTACTTCCTATGAAGGCACTAGACTTTAGAAAGCGAAGCCATGATATTACCTATCCTGCAGTAGCACAACGTAAGTTTGATGGTGTTAGATGTTTAGCAATCCCTCAAGCAGATGGTTCTGTTAAATTGATGAGTCGCACTGGAAAGACTTGGACACATTTGCATCATTTGCAAAGTCAAATTGAAGCATTGAATCTCGATTCTAATATGGTATTGGATGGAGAAGTTTATTCCGATACATTGACTTTTGAAGACGCAACAGGATTAGTTCGTCGTCAAACTTTAAAACCTGGTGATGAAGAAAAAATGAAGCAAATTGATTACAGATTATATGATGCTATTTTGTTGGACAAACCTAAAGCAACTTTCTTAGACCGCTACGCTAAATTAGCGGCTTTGTTCCCTCCTGCGTCTTCCTCAGACGGACGACGCATGGGTCATTTAGTATTGACAGAAAATTTCCCATTAAGGAATCGAGAAGATTTGTTGGCACTACACAGGCAATTCACTACTGATGAAGATTTTGAAGGCGTCATGGTTCGGAATTTGCACGGAACTTATGATATTAATAAGCGTTCAAAGCATTTGCAAAAGTTCAAGGAATTTCAAGATGCTGAGTATAAAATTGTTGGCTATAATGAAGCCAGTGGAGATTGGCAAGGGACTCCGATTTGGATTTGCGAAATGGCAGATGGTCGTCAATTCAATGTAACTCCGACAGGAGATAGACCTTCTAGAATCGAAATGTTCAACAATATTGAAGACTATATGGGCAAATTACTAACCGTTAAGTTCTTTGAGTTAACGGCTGATGGAGTGCCGAGACATGGAGTCGGTTTAGCAATTCGAGACTATGAGTGATTAGTTTCGCTTCATGGCACTGAACGTTAACAGACCAACAATAGCACCTGCGAAGACTAATTCCGTTAAATTGCTCTTTTTCTTGACTTGTCCTTCCATGGAGAAATTAGCCGTGCCTTGTTCCTCTTCCATAACTTCGTGAATTGGTGGCAGTTCCCCAAGTTCATATTCAATAGCAGACATACACTCTCCACAAATTGCACCCTGTGGACTCATATATCCCGTCTCAGTTTCCTCGATTCTTGGATGGTCTGCTATTGGATTATCACCAGTCCGAATTGTGCAAGCAGAAATGTCTCCATTTTCAATACAATCTATGCAAAAAATCTCATCGCAACAATTGCACTCATATATTTCGCCATCATCTGCTTCAAGTTCTCCACATTCGCAAGTTTCACTGGCGAAAGTTTCTGCAAACCTTCTAGTGAATTCATCCGCATATTCTGTCGGTGTTGGTGGTGAATAACGATTTTTAAGTTCAACGCTTCCAAAGGAGTTTGTAAAGGCATCGTTAAGAAATCTATCTAAAACTTCAACGTTTCTTTTGATTTCTTCAACAGGTCGGATTTCCCATTTCGAGGGCTTATATACAACATCCACTTCCATCGATTTTAATCGAGATTCTAATTCTTCTAAATAATATTTCGCAGCCCTAGAAGCCGCTTTTATTTTATCAAAATCTCCAACCCCCATCGCTTCGAAAGTTTCTGCAGTTATCGAAACCGAACCTCGATTTGCTGATGATGAGGATACTAATAATTCGTGATTAAGTACTCTAAATCCATCAATTGATGGATTAAATGTTCTTGCGGCAAGTAAGTCTCTCATTTGCGTTGCACAAATTTGTGCCATAAGTGCATCACCAGGATTCCCATGTCTACCCTCCCCAATACCAGACTCACAATTTTCACAATATATTTCGAAGCAACGACTGTAATCACCCGCTACATACATCTTACTTGCGGGACAACCACAATCTTTCCATCCAGGATATCCTACTGACTGAGCCTCAAAGGATTCTTCTTCTTCTTCACACTGGTCGCAATGGCCATCTTTAGTCCATCCTACACCTGTCATAACTTCTGCAAACGACAGGGTGTTGCTACAACCCTCGCACTCAATAAAATATTCCCCTTCAGCCTCAAACTCTTCATTCTCAGATTCTGTCGAACCATCATAAAATCTAATATGAGTGTAAGGTTTGCCATGTAGACGCTTAAGATTATTTTCTTGCTCGTACCATGCAAGTGCACCCCAATAATTGTGGATGTGATTTTGACACATTAAATGTCTTCTTGACCTGCCATAATAATTAGGTATGGCAGGTACGGAAATCATTTTACCGCCACAACTGGTTCCATCAATGCCATTCTCATCGCACTGGTCGTGAGTTGCATCGTCGACAGTTTTAAGTTCTCCTAATTCAATAATCTCAACCATTTCAATTCACCTTGATTGCGCCATTTCCACAACCGCAACCTTCGGCTGATTTGGTTTCTGTAGAATCTCCCGATTCAACATACTTTTTGTTAGCATAAAGTGGAATCAAGACGAGTGATGCTATGAAGGCGATACCTAATAGTCTCATTTTAATCGCCTCAACCACTAACAATTGTCTTATTGGAGAGGAACTTCCATGAAAGTAAAGTTGTATTACCCCCCAAATAAATGAGCGAACCAAAAGTTAAAATCATTAGAGTCTTTCCCACGACATCCTTAGATTTGAAACTCTCACTAACTCCGCTTAGCATTGGGCCGAGAATAGGGATAGTAATGTAATCACTAAGTACAATGCCTACAATTCCTCCAAGTCCAATAACTGTTGCTACAAATCCAACATATTGATTGAATCCTTTGATACCGAATTTCTCAGCCCCAAAGTGAACATCCGAACCAACGGGTTCAGTAATGGGTCCAGCGTAAGGAGTGTTGGTGTCTGCAGGAGTGTGTGTTGCCGTTTCTCCTGAGGTTTGTTCTTGACTGCCTTCGGCACGTCCTGCCCAAACAAAGTCTTGAGCAGAGTGGCTTCCGATAACATTTCCGTTGCCAACAGGGTAAGTAATAGGTTCGTTCATACTACTAGTATCAACCTTTCGACTACTTAAAGATGTCTCTGCTCGATAGTTTGAAACAGGATACAATGCAAAGGTATCCGCAAACTCCTCGGTTACATAACTTTGTCGTCGCTTATATCCTAAAGCGGTCAAGCCATGAAATTGCTTGAGGAAAATTCAAACTAGTAATCATAGAATCCCTCTGGATGGTTTAAACTCGGCGTTTTTCGAACCTTTTTCGGCCAACCTTCACTAGGTTGTAATGTAAAGTAAATAATATTAAACACTCGTCGCTCAGGCCACATCGATATCAGCATTTTAACATAGTTTTTATCTGACTGGATTCTAGGTATAGCACCGTTTTGATTCAAAGTCCCAGGGCCAGCGAAGAAAATGGTTGGGAAAGAGTTGTGAGAATCAATTTCTAATGGAATATCCCACTCTGAATTCGTGACAATTTTTTGAGTGAGGTCGTATAATAATTCTGTTGTCCAAGGAAAGTCAGTATCGAATCCTCCAATTCCTGTTTGGCGTCCATTAGACGTCCACCATTGAAACGCAGGAGAGTCACCATAAACTTCTTCTAAACTTTGCCAATCGGTTGAGCCGTCATCAAGATTAGTCAAAAACTCCATAGCCTGTGACTCTCTCATGTTTTCATGACGGCTGCCATTGGTGACGTCTAAATATAAATTAAACATCTCATACAATTCAGGATTCGCATAGATGTCCATAATTTGATTACTGTGAATCAACTATATAAAGAGAACCTTCAAATACCTTAGCACGTAATTTAAGATTATGTGGTGGACTATGGCCTATTTCATTGTCTTTACTGCTTTAGCCTGGTTATGGTTTAGATTTCTTACGAATCGTTACGAAGCGAAAATTACTCGATTACAACAAGACCAAACTACAATTGAAACTGTAACGCACACCTTTGAAACTACTTTGGCAGAACAACGAACCTTGTTATCTCAATTACGCACCGAACGAGATACTAAGGCAGAAATGATTGACACTTACATCAATGAAATCGAACGACTACACAACGAAGTTCGCCATCAAAAGGGACGAGCAGCCTCACAGGCTACTTCGAAAGGGCAAGCCTTGGAAAAGTGGGCACCCTTTGTCGACCATCCCGAAATCGATACAGATTGGAAGATTGAAAACTGGTCATTTTTAGGCAGTCCTATCGACTACATAGTATGGCACTACTCAACGAGGAAGGAGGATAATCTTCGTGATGGTAAGATAGTATTCTTAGATGTAAAGGCAGGGAAATCTAGTTTGACGACTAAACAACGGAGGATTCGAGATTTAATTCAAGCAGGTAAAGTTGAGTGGAGAACTATTCGGCTTGATTAGAACCTATTAAATAGTTGTCTTTGTAATTAACTTATGTGTCGCTTCAAAAACTTAGACAGGAATCATCGGATTTCGACTTATTTATTGACTTCATTGGACTTGGTGAGGTAACTGAGGCTCAAATTGATGCGGCCGATGGTCAAAAACAATATTTAAAATACACTTTGGACACTGCACAAACTGAGTTGCTTTATGAAAACATTGAGGAGTTAGTTTACGAACAAAGAAACTTAAGGATGTTGGAAATTAATCAACGGCAATATATTTCACCAAGAGATGATTTACGTAGTCGTGAATTACTTAAAATGCCGATGGGTTGGTATATATTAATACCGACCTCAATTGACCGAAAAAATAAAATCTACAGGTTAGCAGACACAGGGGTTGAAATACAGTTGAAAGATGTTACTTTTAATGGAGGTTTGTATAAAGCCCCTGATTTCCCAAGCCACACAACGATTGCATTCCTTTATAATGGCGTCGATAAATCCATTTTAGTTAATCCTTATCAATTGTTAGATTATGCCAATATTGGTGAGTATGGACGCATATTTATCAACCCTACTTGGTTGGGAAATCCGAATAAAGAATATGTTGTTTTCCCTTTGGTTGGATTCCGTAACTCGTTAAGAACTTTAAATTATCCTAACTCGTTTTACTGATACAACCTACGAAAACTCTTATAAGGGTGTGCGACCTATGACATATTGGAGGAAAAATAATGTCACAAGTAGAATTATTAATGAAGCATTTTGAAAACGAAACCAGTATTACGCCCGTAGAGGCAGCAAGTGTATATAAAATACGCAGTTTGCCTCGTCGTATTATGGACTTGAAAAAGCGAGGATACACCTTTGAACACGTTTGGCGTGTTGATGGTATGGGTCAGCGTTACATGCGATACGTTTGCACACACCAACCTTGAGTTGATTACCGTGCCCGAAGGTCCCGAAGTAAAGCGTATTACGGAACGTATTAACGATTTTTTCCAGGATACTACTTTAGAATCCATCGAAGTCGTAGTTCCTCGATATGGGGAAAAGCAACTGCGAGGGGAGGTGGCGGAGTTTCAATCCGCCCTCCCATTGCAAATCGAATCTGTACAATGTAAGGGTAAGTTTATTTACTTTACCTTGGAAAATGGGTGGACTGTTTGGAACACTTTAGGAATGTCAGGGACTTGGCGTAAGAATAAAGTCAAGCATACCATGTTGACATTTCACACATCGGCAGGAAAAATGCATTACAAAGATATGCGCCGTTTCGGAACGTTTAGATTTTGTTCTTCGGCTGATGAGTTTGAGAAAAAGTTATCCTCTTTAGGTCCTGATATTTTGGCCGAAGATGTTTCCGATGAAACTTTCATGCATTGTATGAGGCGTTATCCCAATAGAACTGTGGTTCAATCCCTCATGGACCAAAAGGTCTTGGCAGGCGTTGGTAATTACATCAAAGCCGAGGCTTTGTATCGAGCAGGAATTTCACCACATAGGGTGAATAGTAGTTTAACCGATGAGGAATTAGTTCGATTGAACAAGGAAACGAAATGGGTCATTAGAGCCTCATACGCATCGAGAGGGGCTCGGATTTCAACTTATGAGTTACCAGATGGTTCAACAGGAACGTATAATTTCAAGTTCTTAGTTTATCGCCGTAAGACTGACCCTGCAGGTCTTCGAGTCGTTCGAGAGCAAACTCGAGACAAGCGAACTACGCATTGGGTTCCTGAACGACAACACTAAATAGTCGCGTCGTTAATCTTAACTTTGATGGTATTAGGTGTGCCTTTATTTCCCATGGCTGCCGTGGGCGGCCTCATTGGATACAAAGCCTGGCCATACTTATCCAAATCGAAGCGAGAAATTCCTAAAAACATCGCTTCAAGTACGGTGGATTTTTTAAATAGTCTAAGGTGGGATACTATTCGAATTTCTTTCGCTATTGTAGGATTAAGTGGCTACGTAGGTTATATTATTTGGACAGGGCAAGGAGGGTTTTGGCCAACTTTGGCTAAAATATTAGCCACAGAAGTCTTGATTTTCGCGGCGTGTGTGGGGATGGATTTTTTGGCTGTGGAAGGGTTAGGGGTTCGAGCCGACGAAACCGCAAAGTTTTCACTAGGTACTCTCACGCTTGCCAATTTCGCGTTTATTCCAATAGCCGTTTCTAAACTAGCCTTAGAAGTCACCGATAATCGAAAAACTGCTACTGTGGCAGGCATAATGGCCTTAGCCGTTTCTGCATCAGTATCGGGTGCAGTTCTAAATCAAATTCTAATTGACTGATGCATCTAACGCATACACTTAAGTAGTAGAATAGTTATTTTCTAAGTAGAGGGAACAGCGGGTTCCCTAGAATGAAAACCTAAATAGTGATAAATTATGGAGAAAACAAATAAATTCAAAAATACGATGCTTACAATTTTGACTGCAATTATGCTTGCCTTATCGGCAGGCGTAGTTACTGCTGATGGCAGTGACCCACTCGACCCGTCCGATGGCGGGGCTGATTGGGATGGCGACGGTCTAACGAACTCAGAAGAACAACAACACGGGACTAATATGAACAACGCCGATAGTGACGGCGATGGATTGCCCGATGGTTGGGAAGTTTCTAATGGATTAAATCCTACAAATGGCGGAGACGCTAATGCAGACCCAGATGGTGATGGTTTAACTAATGCCCAAGAGTATGCCGCAGGTACAAATCCAAATAATGCTGATACAGATGGCGATGGAAAGGCCGACAACGTCGACCAATTCCCAACTGACCCTAATGATGGAGAATACTCCGATTCGGATGGCGACGGCATTCCTGATGCTTACGACCCCGATTTCCAAGAATCTAATCCAGGTTCTGGAGATGGAGGAACTGAGGGAGGAGGAGAATCCGAAGACCAAGGACAAGGCGAAGGTCAAGGCCAAGGACAGGGTCAAGGCCAAGGACAGGGCCAAGGACAAGGTCAGGGACAAGGACAAGGACAAGGACAAGGACAAGGTCAGGGACAAGGACAAGGACAAGGTCAGGGCCAAGGACAAGGTCAAGGACAAGGCCAAGGACAAGGACAAGGTCAAGGACAAGGTCAAGGACAAGGACAAGGACAGGGCCAAGGTCAAGGTCAACAACAAGGCCAAGGTCAAGGTCAACAAGGTCAACAAGGTCAACAAGGTAATCAAGGACAACAAGGACAAGCAGGTCAACAGGGTCAGCAGTCTGGTCAACAAGGTAATCAAGGTCAACAAGGTCAGCAAGGTCAACAAGGCCAGCAACAAGATAATGGTCAAGGTCAGCAGCAACAAGGCGGTCAACAAGGCGGTCAACAAGGAGACCAACAACAACAAGAACAAAATGGTCAAAACCAAAATGGTCAGTCTCAACAACAACAAGGTCAAACCCAGAATGGTCAACAAGGCCAACAGGGTCAACAGAACGACCAACAACAAGGTCAACAACTCGACAATCAACAACAAAATGGTGACAACGACAACGATGGAGACGGTATTCCTGACGACTTAGATAATGATGACGACAATGATGGAATCCCTGATTCAATGGATGATTCTCCTAATGACCATGATAATGATGGTATAGACGATGCCGAAGACAATGATGATGATGGCGACGGCATCAATGACGATGAAGAAGTTAATGACGGTAATGATAATACTAATATCTATGACCACGATAACGATGGTATCCAAGACCGCTTTGATTTAGACATCGACAATGATGGAATTGACAATTACAAGGACTTTTACGACAATGGTTCTTCTGCTATGCGTGACCACGACAACGATGGCATGGACGATGGCGTAGATACTGATGATGACAACGACAACATTCTTGACGTTGATGAAATTGGTGGTGCTTGGTCTTCATATCGATACGACCACGATAACGATAACATTTGGGACGCATCAGACCTCGATGACGACAACGATGGACTCTCCGACTGGTTCGAAATGAACGATGGTAATGACATGACAGGTCAATTTGACCACGACAATGATGGTGTTGATGATTACGTCGACCTCGACGATGATGCGGATGGCATTCCTGACGACTTAGAAGTTTAAGGTTAACGCTAATCAAATTAGTTTCTAATGCATTTACTTCTGCGGAAGTAAGTGATTTTTTACTCTAAGGGGTGTGCTATTTCTTTGTCGCCTAGTGTCCACCTAAGAGTCTTTACGACGCCTTGTAAGGCTTTGAAATTGCGAGCGTGTTCAACCCACTTTTTACTTTTCGGACGAGCCTCCATCATCTTCATTTGATGAAAATTAAGAGTTCTTTCTGCCTTGTCGAGCATCACTTCTATTTCATCCCAACTTCGGTCGTAACTAAAGTGGTTTGAATCTTGGTGGTCGGACATCGCGTTTAATCCCATGTGGTTTCTCGGTGTACGGACCACATACTTAAAGGTTTACTATTGGAGTCTTTAAGTAGTTGAAGCACTAAGTAAACTTCATGAGTGCTTCTGGAATAACCTTGGCAGGTGTAGTTATCCTAATTGGATATGCGGTAATTAACCGTACCGTCATCAAACAATATGTTGAAGAAAATGTTCCTGAGTCTTGGATTAATATTTTAGGATACACAGGAGGATTTATGCAACTTGGGGCAGTTTTAGCCGTTAGTCGAGGTTGGCTTGAGAACACATCTGTCGCCTATCACACCCTAAGCCTGGTCGGTTCAAGTGGGTTACTTTTGAATGCTTTCTATTACGGGGCAAATCCTGCAGTAGTTATTAATACTATTTGGATGTCAATGAATGTCATTGGCATTGTAGAAGGAGTCTCTAATTTCGAAGTTTTAGACGATTTACCCTCTTTAGACGCAGGCTATCCTGCCTCAACTCCTGCATAGTCTTAAATAGATATTAACAACAAGGTGTTATTGATGCGTTTAATTATCACCCCGAAACTAGAATCTAGTTTAGGTGAGTATCCTGCTTTGTGGCGTGGTCTACAAGACTGGCGTTACGAAGTAGAAACATTTTTAGAAAGCATTGGTGTCGCTGCTCAAGCCGAACTTTCGGCTGATTTCCAGGCCGACTCACTGTGTGGACGTATGAACTTATTCATTTCACCTCCTATGACTCGATTTAGGATTGATAAAGACGATTTAGTCTGGCAAATTAAGTATTTCGAGGAGCAACTGTCTTTGCCTAAAGTAAATTTCAATTACGGTTACGGTTACATCGACAAGTAACTTTTAAATAACAAGGTGATAAATAGATGATTATGAATCGCGATACTTTGATGAACTACATTACTCAAACTACATTTCAGCGATTTACAGCCAGTAAGTTGCCTGTTGAACTGTGCGAAACTTTAGTTTCAAGATTGACGACGCAAGAATAGTCTTATAAGGCAATCTACGCCTACTTAAGGCATGGTAAATCTTAAAGACGTCATTAGACCCTTTTTCGGCTTAGTTGCTTTTCAACCGTTTGCATTGGCTTGGTGTTGGCTGACAGATATGAGTTATGGAACGACTTTCGGATATTTTATGTTGTATTCTACCTTGTGTTTCATCCCTATCTACGCCGTTTACGAACGGTTGTATGAAAGAGTATCTTTAAGTAGCAAAACGGAATAGTTTAATACATGGATGAGTGGACGCCAACGCCTGAGCAATCTGACATTATTATGGCTTTTGCTTTGCAAAACGTTATCGAGTATGACGGTAAACCTCAAGTTGGCTCCATTGTGGGTCGAATAATGAGTATCGAAGAACTTCGTAATCAATTTAGACCTGTGGCTCGATATCTAAATGCGGCTATTGTGGACGCATCTAATGAGGCTATCACCATATACGAGCAAAATGGTAGGGAGGATTCTTTAGAGTATTTAGGTGAATTGGGTTTAATTGGTGAGGGGATGTTAGACAGATTTCGAGAAATGGAAGGACCTAAGGTAAAGCGTGAACAGGTTTTGAAGGAACTTCCTAATGCAGAAGTGGGGAATTTCCGTGTTCGATTTGCTCCAAATCCTAATGCTCCTTTAACTATTGGTCACAGTCGTGGCGTTACTATTAACAGTGCTTACGCTGATAAGTATGACGGTGAACTTATAATTCGTTTCGATGATACAGGCATGGGTACGAAACCTCCACTGTTGGAGGCGTATGAAATGATTCCTGAAGACGTTGAGTGGCTAACTGGAAGAACGGGAGAGGAGTATACTATCCATTATGCCAGTAGTCGATTGGACTTATACTATGACTATGCTGAGGAACTTATTCGATTAGGTGGTGCTTACGTTGATACTCTTTCTCGAGACGAGTCGGCTGAATTGAAAGCACAAGGTCTTCCAAACCCGTATCGGTCAAGAACGATTGGTGAAAACTTACTTCTTTTCAATCAAATGATTGATGGAGAATTTCAACCAGGTGAGGCTGTGGTACGGATTAAAAGTGACCCTAATGCTCCCGACCCTGCTATGAGAGATTTCATTTTGTTTAGAATGCAGGTCGGAGGTCACCCTCTACAACCTGATGCAACTTGTTGGCCGCTATTAGATTTTCAGTCTGCTATTGATGACCACGATTTAGATATTACTCATATTATCCGTGGGAGTGACTTGCAAGCCTCAACTCGTAAACAACAGATTTTATATGATATTTTCGGTTGGGAGTATCCTGAAGTAGAATATTGGGGCAGGGTCAAAATCCTTGAAGAAGTTATTGACCCTGATACTAATAGACCTATGAGAGATGAGAATAATGAAATCGTATATCAACCGATTTCATTCTCGTCTTCGGCTTACGCTCAAGGAATTAAAGACGGCGTTTACGAAGGTTGGGATGACCCAAGGCTTTACACCGTGCAAGGGATGCGAGCCCGAGGCTACTCACCTGAAGCCATTACTCAATGGTGGAAAGATATGGGAATGACAAGACGAGATATCAAAGCACCCTTGTCTAGTTTAGATGCTTTAAATCGTGATACTTCGACTAAACGGGCTGAAACTTTCGAGTCTGATGAAGTTATCGACCCATTTTACGACTCAGATTGTTTAATTTGTGCTCGTCCATTCGGTGATGGGTTTGGCATGTGGGCTAGTCGAATAAGATTTGATGAAGTAGAAACAGCATATTATGCAGCCGTTAAAGATGCTAAGCGAGACGCTTACACTGATTTAATGAATCAACGCAGGTCACTGGTTGGACGAGTTGTTGATGGAGTTGGAGAGTTTTTGGAGTTAACGGAAGATTCTTGGAAAGTATTTAGAGATGAGTATTTATCTGATGAGGAACGTGATGAGATTGAATATACGGCTACTTACACGTTAAAGTCTAAGAAGAATCCATATGGAGTTCGTAAAACTGCTCGTACTTTACCCTACTGGTGGTTAATGCAGATTCCTGTCACATATCCTGATGGTACAGAAGAACTAGGTTATGGTTTGGATGCTTTGAATGCTTACATGTCACAGTATTTAATCGAAGGGAAAAAGGAATCAAGTTTGGCTAAACAGGTGGAAGCATATTTGCGTGAAATCTTAGTCGTACCTGAGAAGATAGGGGGTCAAGTTATGGACATTCAAGAGTTCGGTTTAAATCCGCCTACTCGACGTATACCTGCATTTAGTCCTAGATTTTTAGAAGATTTCGAAGCCAATGGTGTTTCGGCCGACCCACCTCCCCCACCTCGTGATAACACCGACGGCTCGTGTGTAATCTGCGGACGTGATTTCATATTCAGTCCATTGGCTCAATCTCTTAGTGTTACTTACGCTCAAAAGAGCGATGGTGGCGTAATTGATATGAAGTCAAGAAAAACCATGCCTGAAGATGATTCAGTTTCTCGAACTCCTGTTCACATTGCAGGGAAATACTTGTTTACTTATCAAGGCTCAGCCTTAGATGAATACATTAAACAAAATAAATCTCCCTCTCAAAAGGTAATTAATCTGTTGAGATTAGCATTAGTGCCTGGGATTACGGCGAATCGGGAAATGTTCCAACTACTAAAGGGATTGCAATTCCAAGAAGAAGCACCGATTCAATTCCCATCTAAATTTATTGATGAGTTTGAGGCTGAAACCTTTGAAGATATGAAAATTAAATATGATAATAGGGATAGGATATTTTTTATTAAAAGTGTAGACTATGACACCGATGGTGAAATAGAAAATGATAAATTGCCTCAAGAATTTACTATCAAAATTCCTTCGGAATATCATTATTTTGATGAAGATGCTGACGAAGGAGATATTACAGATGTTCTCAACGAATGGATTTCAACAGAAACAGGATTTTTAACGAAAGGTATTGTTTGGATTGAAGAGGAAAATAATTCATGGCTTAAAAATGCTGAATCTGCTGAATCAGTTTTAGCATCGGTAAAGTCGGCAGAGACTATCGACCAAGCCCAAGCCGTGTTAAGTAACTACTCAGGTCAAGGCATGATGGCTGAAAATCTACAGTATTTAAACTCTATTATCTCGTATGATTACGGGTCTGGCAAAAATGCTGATTTCGAAGTTTACGGAGCGCCAACATTACAAGATGTGCAAAAATTCGCCGAAGGACTCGTTAACATTCAACGATTCTTGGGGGAATAGTGTATGAAGTCCCCGTTCGCTTCGCTTAATTGGGGTGTTTTACAACCTGAATCTAGTTACATATTACTTATTACTCAAATCTCGGCTAGTGGAGGAATGGATTCGGAAACTACACTGTATGGAAAAAATACAAAGGTATACACCACTTTTGCCTCGGCATTCGAACAATTATTCCAACAAGCAGCCCAACAAATGGATAACAGGGCAGAATGGTTTCTTGAGAATATTGAATATTTAAATAGTTTAAGTAGCGATGATATAGCCAATGAATTGGGTCTTGACAGGGCAGCCACCATTTTTGATTTGCAAGGGTATTACAACGAAGCAGCGCAAACGGCAAAGTTAAATATATTCCACGATAGTCATTATAGCATACCATCGGAACAAGAATACAAGTCGTTTCGTCAACTGTGTCGCAATGTATGGAAACGATTAAGTAAACTGGAAAGTTTTGCGGTGTGGGATGATTATCGAACCCTCACACGTCGTACTTTGACCGACACGGAACGAGAGCAATTAAATCAAACCTTTGAACGATTCATCGACCTAATTCCTCCTATGAATCTCACAGGCATAATTACCTTTAATCTTGAGTTTTTAGATGACTATTACAGTAGCGAGACTAAAATTTATATTGACCTTTTGCCTCGAAATATGGAGGGTCGGGCATGACGTCACCTTTTGCAGCCCTTAATTGGGGCACTTTTGGTCAAAAGACAGCCGTGTATCGAGTTCGAATTATTCAATCCATGACTGATGAAGGTTGGGATGGGGAAGTCTTTACTGATGCCCGAACTGAGGAGTATTATTTTTCTAACTTATCTGATGTGTTCAAAATGGCGGCGTTTAGATTTCGAACCGACTGTGATTATTGGATTCAAGATGGTGAAATATCTTTAAACAATGATGCATCTGGCTATCGAAGAGTTAGTATCGGTCCTAGGAACATGATAAGTCCGTATTGGGCAGAACAAATGAAAGACCCAACCAGTGAATACTATGATGAAGACAATCCCTGGGAGCGAGGAGTTTTAAAAACATGGCTACAATTCCGTAATGTCCCTCAATTCATCAAACCTAATTATGAGTTAATTATTAATCCTGACGATTTTCAAACCGTACTTCGAGACACCCTCGAGTTTGCTGTGTCTGAAAACATGACCTGGGACGAAGGATTCACAGGATTTCGACCCGACTTAACCTCAAACCTCGAATCTGCAATTGAAGAATTCAATTCTCAATTGCTAAGTGAGTATGCCACCGTGGTCGGATTAATGGAATCTAATGAACGAGAGATTAGTAATTATCCTACTGAGATGTCCATTTACTTAAATCGTAATCTTACGTATGGTCTTCCTTTCGACTTATTCCGATATCCGCAAAAGATTTTCGATATCAAGTGTTACTTAAATCGTGAAGACGGATGTGTTGACTTCGAAGGCTATGAAATAGAAGTTCATATGCTCACATTTTTGGGTTAATGTTATATAGGCTAGTGCCGTCGTCAGTTTATGAGCCGACTACCTAACGGACTAAGCCCGCAACAAATGACTGCCTTTCAAACGTTCTTTGACCAAGTTAAGGACGAATCACTAGAATCTAAGGAATTAGCCGAGTTCACTCGTTTAGTTCTCGGTGGAACTTCTATTACAAGTCGTAATGAGGCTAATGAATCGAGTTATCGTCGCCACACTGATGGAGACCGTTGGGCACAACGTAAGTTTGCAGGCGTTTATGGTGCGAAACTTTTGGAAAAGGGCACTACTAAAGACTTTTTAACTATTAATTCTGCTATGGGGTCTTCTAAGGCCGATGCCATTGCTAAGAAAGCGGCTAAGATGCTCCGAGACGCTAAAAATTGGGAAAAGTCGTGGCAAAAGCATTCTTCGACAGGTTGGTATTCTACTATGCCTGCCGAGCAACTCGCTGAATACACGGCACAAGAGCAAGCCCGTGCCGAGGAAAAGATTCGAGTTTTCAGTAACGATGCTGCACTTCGTCAAGTCGTGGCTTTCCGCCAATCATGGCAACCTACTATCGACACCCTAACTTACGCTAAAAAGCAAATGAAGGCGTGGAATCGAGAACGCCGTGAGGCTAAGAAGGCGGCTAAACCACCAATGATTGGAGGCGTTCAAATGCCGACAGAATACTTCTTGGTTAAAGAATCAGTTAGAAACCAAATTGAAGACTTGATTAACGATGGCATCAAGCCCCAATACGAGCAATGGAAGGTTGACCAACACGCTAGAGTATCCGACCTGTTGACTCAATTTGATTCCGATAATACTGACAAAGTTTGGACGGATGAAGAAATGTTCACTCGATATAATTACCGTGAGACCTGCAACGTTCACGAGCGTTACTTTAAGTATGGCAATATCACGCCAAGTCAGACATGGCGCTCTAAAGACAGAACTTGGGCTTACACGGGCTTGAAGGAGGGTTGGCAAGATATGTTGACTAAAGACATTCATGAGATGGCTGAGACGATGCGTTTGCAATTCATCGGCTACATGATGGAGAAAGTCTTGCCTGTTGTTGCAATCAAGGACTCTGAGATGGTTGATGCTACAAATTACATTGACCGTGCACCTCGATTTGGAGAATACGTGCGTTTCAACTTCGCTTTTGCGGATGAGTCTTCTTTTGACCTCGAAGGATGTGTTGAACAATCTTACTCGAGTCGTGGATTGCCATTCTTTAGATTCCCTCGTCGATTTTACAATGCTACTCTACCAACTGGAGTAAAACTCAAGAAAGGCAAGATGACACCATTCAAAACCATGGTGCAAGTGTTTTGTCAACAGTAAGCGTGGTCTTTAAATAACAAGACGATGAATGATACGCTATGACTAGTCTATCTAAGTTGATTATGCAAGTCAACCCTGGTCTCACTCCTAAAGGTGTTGAGGACATGGCTAAGATGTATTCTCAAGTGAGTTTCGAGGCCGATGTAGCCCCGACTAGACCAAATGTTAGTGGTGACGAATATGCTGATAGAGGTTATACTCGCTTAGATACGCAAGAATACATTTTTCCAGATACTGTAGTGGGTAGATTTGAGATTTCAGTCACAGATAGAACTCCTATACTCATGGTTGATTACGACTCTACAGGAGTTCGCAGTGAACGTGGACGAACAATTAGAACTAATTTATTTAATCAATTGGCAGGATGGCGATGGACTTCGGAGAATCCGCCCATGTTGGCTCTTAGTAAGCAACGCCGTTCTGACCGTGTAGGTCCTGTTTTGATTTCGGTTGATGATGGTCGAGACCATTTTTACACACTTTCTTTTGACACAGGCAGATTAGACGGGAAACTGTACACTAAACCTACTCAGGGAGAACCTCGTAATCGTCCTAGTGTGAAAGGCAGATTAGTCTTAGGCCCACCTATTGGCACTATCATCACTTTGGCGGGGAAAAAACTGCATCTTGTGTATGAGTATATTACTGTTGTGCCTACAAATAAAGATGGCTTAGACCCGATTAGGAGGTCGGAGTAGGTGGGCTCGACAGGTAAACGGATGTATTGTCCGAAATGTAAAAAAAATCGCACATGGAATAGGGGATTCAAAAAACAAAATATGGAATCGGGTGAAAATCCTTATGATTTTGTATTCTATGTTTGTAAAACTTGCGAATACGCTTACGACCCGAAAACAAGTTTAGAAATTCCTGACTGGAGAGCCCGATACTATGGTGCAGAATCCTTCGAAGCCGTCGTCGTTCAACAACGTAAACCTAAAGGAATTATTGACAAGGTTCTTATGCAACAAGACATGATGATGCGGGCTCAACTACAAGAATTAACTTTGCAATTAGATACAAATGTTCGCTTAGGAATAATTTCCGAAGACCAAGCCGATGACATTATGATGAGTGCCTTGATGAAGATGGGATTAATGCCTGCAGATTTTGATGCCGAAGAATGGGAGGATATTGAATGGAATGACCCACCAACCCGTGCTCCGCAAGGTTCAGATTGGGGTTCGGATGTAGATTGGAGCGATGATTTTCAATCTGCTAAGGCTCTTGATTTTTTAATGAGTTTAGCCGAAGGTTCTGAAACTACTGAATTAGAGTCTCGATTCGTTTTGTCCCCTCGTCATTTCAGTCAATTACAAGCCCGATTAGGTGTGCAATTCGAATATTTAAGTACTCTTGAAGGATTTGGAGAAGGTCCGTATCCCGTTTCGCAATCTATTTTGTCAGTAGACGAAATAATTGCTCAAACTGAGATGCAGTTACACACTATTTTCGAAGCATTTGAAACTGTTTTAGATGGTGCACCAAGCGAGCATGATGATGACCATGACCACGATGATGACGACCATGACCACGATGAGTTTGAAACCATTTTGGAACTATATTCTCCATATCAACCCGAGACTTACCGAGTGTATGTTCGTACTTCTGAAGGGGTGAAAATGATGGGTGAGTTTACCGACATTGTGCTTGCTCAAGAGTTGGCAGATGATTGGAATGCACCAGGTTATGATGACCCTGTAGCCAAGATTGAAAAACGTTTGCATCGAAATGGTGCTTTCCGAGGATTATCGCGAGTTGTATTTGAAGATGACTCTTATTTGACGTTTGCATTGTTGGGGGATTTAATTCATCGAGACACTGAGTTCGTTGATATGACCTCCTTGTTTATCCGTCCTGAGGCTTGGTCTAGTGATGACAATTGGTGGGAAACTCAACGGAACAATTAAGTAGTCGAAGCCCCTATTTAATATTATGGAGTACAGAGACTCCAAGCGATTATCGCTCGGTGAACAAAAAAAGGTTACGTTTTCCGTTCCTGAAGACCTTTATTTCGAAGGATTGGAAATTCAAAGTCAAGATTTAAAGTTCAAGACCAGTGATTTTGCCACTATTGATATTGATGTTTCCAAGCGTATAAAAGGAACATTAGAGTATTTAGAAATCACTATTCAACAGTATCCAATAGAATTAGAAGGTGTTGAAATTGAAATCAGCGTCATTGGCTCGTTTGATACTGCTTACGTGGATATTCAGTTTGTCTCTGACTTCACTGACGATTTCGTAAGTGAATGGGCATAAAGTATTAAATACGAAACTCACACCTACTCTAAGTATGACACGATTAGTTTTGTTTACGGGTAAGGGTGGCGTTGGTAAATCCAGTACTTCTGCTGCTACGGCTCAGTATTGGGCTCGTCAAGGCTTTAGAACTATCTTAGTGAGTAGTGACCCTGCTCACTCCACCGAAGACGTTTTAGGACAACCCGTGGGCTTTAAACCCACACCTATTGCTGATAATTTTTGGGCTGCCAATATCAATGCCTCCACCGAGGCAGAAGAGTTCTTCGGTGAGTTGCAAAACTTAATGCAAGATTCGTTTTCTAAATTAATGCCAGGTGTCGACGCCGACATGTTTACTGATTGGTTTAATTTTCCTGGCATGGATGAAGTTTTCGCCTTGAAAAAGATTCTAAATTTAATTGTCGGGTCCGAATACGATTTAATTGTTTTCGATACTGCCCCTACAGGTCACACGTTAAAGGCATTGACTTGTCCTGAAGCCATTGAAGGATTCATTCTTCGAATACTGCGTATGAGGGCAAAGGTAATGAATCTTAAAGGATTCATGATGCGTCGAACAGATGATTTAAATCCATTTGTGGAGTTCTTAGAAAACACTCGTAATCTGATGCTTAGAATTAGAGAATTAATTAGAAATCCGACCCATGTACAAGTTAATCTAGTTAGCATTCCAACCGAAGCAGGATATCAAGAGTGCCAACGCACTATTAAGTTTTTGAAAGGTTTAGACATTGATGTGGCTAATGTAGTAATTAATAATTTAGTTCCTGCCTTTGACGAAGAAACTTGGGAGTTAGCCGAAACTAATAAAGCCGTTGCTTTGCTTAAATTAGAGCGAGACAACCAACAACCTTATTTATCTCGATATAATGGGGTCACTTCTGCACTTGGAATCAAACTTTGCGGTGTTCCTAAGTTCCCGTTTGAACCTAAAGCCGAGCGTCTCGAAGATTTCGGAAGAGTTGTTTGTCCTAATTTAATTTTACAACCACACCATATCATCACTCGAACAGTCACAGAAAAGGGCACTACAGTTGAAATTAAATTACCCTTCTTAAGTGATGTCAAATTGAAAAAGGACGGATATTACTTGGATGGAGAACATTACTCTTACCCGCACGAATCTGGGTTACAGTTAAAAAGGAAGCAAAAGTCTGTAAGTCATATAACACTAACATATAAGTGATTATTATGACTGGATTAACTTTTGATTGGGACGATGTTAGCCTCGCTGACACCAAAGTAATAGAAGGACTTACTTTGTTAACTACTTTGTTTCCAATAGAGCAGATTTGGATTAGAACTTCGTCTTCTAAAACTGGAATGCATGTTATGATTGCTGATTTGCTATGGGATACTACGACTGGTCGCTCTCAACTTCATCCTGTCGCCATGTCTGTGTCTGAGCAAATGCAGTATCGTCATCAATTTGTTGAGTTTGGATTAGAGTGTTCTGGTCGATTAGTATCGGACACTATTCGTCAAACTACGACGTTACAAACTTCACGTGTGTTTGGAATTAAGAACGGAAATCGCTCGGAGAAATGGATTTCTTGTATAGAAGTATTAAATACTTAGTAATCATGATTAAGTAGTATGACAGACCGAAGATTTTGGAATAGAGTTGGATTGCAAGTAACGAAGAATCAAGCCCTTGAATGGGTTGACCGTGTAGTTGCAGGACCTGGAGCAGGTGAATATTTAGTTGATGACGTTGATGAGTTTACACAAGTCACAGCCCCTTCTGGTGATTCACTACGCCGAGAAATTGACATTCTTTTCGAGCAACCTGCTGAAGCAATTGAAATCGAATTAGACCCTCTTACGGCTTCGATTCACGCCGCTATTGAAATGGAAAACAACAAGATGACTCGACTTCGTGAATTACTTGCCGAAGGACTGACTAAGCAAGAGGCAAAAGAAACATACCAAATTGAAATGGGTGTTTTAGTGGCTGACGCACTTGATATCGACCTCGATGAATATCGTGAGAAACAAGCCGCTATGATTGCTGATACTCAAGTTCAAGATTATGACTCGTTAAAAGTTGCCGAACTAAAATCTATTCTTAAAGAAAGAAACCTTCCTGTTTCGGGTAAGAAGGCTGAACTGATTACACGACTTCAGGAAAGTGAGTAAGTGTGGCAGGCGGAAGTCGAGCCCTACCTTTGACCGAAGGTCTTGTCCTAGATATTGTGGACTACTTATTAACTAAAGACGGTTACGGTTACTCGACACAGATATCTGATAGTATGGTTGATTTGAAACCTCGTCGTTACACGAGTCGTGAAGTTGTCGGAATTCTTCGAAACAGACCTATGTTTCGTCACGCTCAAAGCAAAGAACGAAAAGGAGGCATTCGTTGGAGATTGGATGTTTTAGCCTTGCAAAGATATTTAGTTCAAAAAGGATTTCAAGAACGAGCCGAGTCTCGAGGAATCTATGATGGTATGAAGAAACTTAAGTGGAATCAAATTTCCAAGACCTTAGAAGTTATGGATGGGATGAATCCTGATTCCTTAGATTCTGTGTATGAAGCCATTGCTACAATTTGGTCTTAAATAATAGGATACTGTATCCTATTAGCCTATTAATTTATCCTAATGCTTAGCCTATTTAAGGCATCCTCATTATGCAATCCTTTAAGTATCAGAACCGACTCATATAGAGTTATGATTAGTTACTTTGTTCGTCGCTATGTCAAAGGCGTCAAAGGTTCAGGGACTAAAGACCTCATTAAAATGGATGAGGCTCCACAGGATTTTGGTTCGTTAGTTGAACCCTTTGGACCTGGTAAATACATTCTCTTTTCTCGTCAAAAAGGGGTTCGAGGATTTAGTAAAATGTTAGAACACATTGTGGCTACTCCTGCTAAAGCATTTGCGGCTGAATCAGTTTCGGTGAAGCAGAATGTCGATGTAGGTCAAGTTCCGACAGACCAATTGAAAACTTTACTTTCCGATATGATTAGCAAACCTCAAAACAGTGAGGATTTTGCGGCGGATATGCAAAAGGTTTATAATGAAATTTTATCTCGAACAGATTCTAAAGATTTAGCCGCTCCTGCAGGCACTACACCTGTTGGCATTATTAACAAGCACAGTGCATTGGGATTTGCCATTGGGGCAGTAGGTGCAAGTGCTGTAGTCACCACAATGAAGAATAAAGAAATCGATGAGTTAAAGGCACTAATCGAGCAGCAATCTGAAACTGTCTCGCAATTGGCCGACACAGTTAAGCGTTCCGAACATGAGCGTAAAAAGGCAGCGGCGGCAGAACAGGCCAAACAAAAGGTATTCAAGCAAAAAATGGGAATGGATAGCGACTTCCTAAGTGAATACAATCGAGCCAATGGTTGGCGGTGATTACTATCGATTTCGAAGCCTTAGCCGAAATGATTACTAAATATCGTATTTTATTAGACCGTGAAAAGAATAATGCATTCTTACAACAGTTTGACCAATTCTTACTAGATGCGGCTAATATCTCGGATGAAACTACTCGTGTTAATATGACTCACAGGTTGAATGAAGTGTTAGAAACTCTAACTACTGCTAATTTAGAGCCGCACGAAATCTTAATTGAGTTTTTCGAATCCGAAATAATTCAAGACATGATTAAAACTCGTAACTCTGCTCGAGAACGTGAACTACGACAACTTACTTACGAGTTCGGCTCATTTATCAAAGACGCGGCTTACAATACCGACACCGACGAAGAATTTCTTCGCAATCTACTAAAGCAATCGTTGCAACAACTTTCTAATAGTTTAGAACCTCGAACTATTCGTAAAAAAGGTGAATCTATGATTGATGTTTGGGTTCGTGCTATGGAAGAGGCAGTCTACAAAAATTAGGAAGTCTTAAGTATAATAACTGGGTATGGCTAACTATGGATAATGAGTTTCGAAGCAGTGTAGAACGAAATCGCAGTTCTTCAGAAGACGGCTCGAAGACTAAGTCTACACCAAGTAATGTTGCCACAGATAATATTATTGATTTACTATCTGGTGGTAAAAGTGTTTCAGAGTTAGCCGAATCTCTTAATCTAAATCCTGATTTAACTCAAAAGGTATTAGTTCCTTTAGCCAATATGGCTCAAAAATATAATGTCGGTCAATCTGTAGCCCAAAGTAAAACTGGACAAACTGCAGGAGACTTGATTACAGTTTTAGGAGATGTTGCACCTGTAATACAGGGTTTAACCGATTACTTAGCAGGTCAGCGTAAAAAACTAGAGGATGAAGATTTAGCCTATTTAGAAGCCATTAAATCGGCTCAATCCAGTAGTGACTTTTCTGATTTATTTGCCGATGATATGATGTCTTTTGGAGAAGAAGTGGTTGAAGAACCGCCTGCTGCTCCTGTCGACCCACGTTCGGCCCATCAACGAGAAGTTGAAGAAACATTAGGGGCTAGTTTGCCTGCAGGTTGGGACCCGACACAAGGAATAGATTGGGAAGCAGTCTTAGGTGCTAAACCTCAAACTATGGGTAACGATTCCACTTTAGGTTATGGTAGTTTAGAAGACATCCAAGCCGAAGCCGACCGATTAAATGGAAAGTCAACCATTAAAACTGACCAATATGACTTATCGCAAGGCTTAAGTTTAGACGCTTCATTAGTTCCGTCAACAGGAGTATTTATGAGTATGGATGACTTGATTGCCGAAGCAGGATTGTCCGATAAAGCAGCCCGAGAAGTTAAAGCAGGCGGAGTGGGTGGATTCGACACGGCAGATGTAGCACCTACAGTTGCACCAAAGTCTGCCACAGTTACGTCGCAACCTGTGACTGTAACCCCACAATCACTTACTGAAATCTCAGTTGATATGGATGATTTCATGATTGAACCTGTGCTTGAATCTTCTAATGAAGAGTCAGAAGACGAAGAAATTATGTACTTATCTGATGAAGAAGTCGAAGAACTTCGTTCCGAAGGATTTGTATTCGAAGAATTAGATGATGACGCAGAATAAGGAGGATTTCAAATATGGGGAATCCTGTCTGGCGTTTATTTATTGCGGAACAAGCCGAAGAGTGGTTAGAGTGGTTGAAAAACATTCACTTAAACAGTTATCAAGAAATGATTCAACGCTTCATTTATTTGAATCCACACTATCTTCCAGGCAGTCGTCCTAATGTAGAAACTACAGATATTTCAAGTTTATTTACTCGACTGATGTTGAATCGAGAGTTTATTTTAAAATTGTCTGATACAGGCATTGTAGTTTGGATGAACTCTAATATTCATGATTTTTTAGATGAATTAAAGCCTTACAGTATTGTTAGTAAAGAGTTTAAAGTGTTTCATGACTTAATCTCTCGGAATGATTTTTGGTTTCACCGACAGTTTCAATTTTTAAAGGAGGAATTATTAGAGTTCCTTCGTGAGAATGGTCGTCAACTTTAAGTAGTAAGGACAATCATGCATACTTATGGATGATACCGCTACTTGGGGAGTTGGTGAATCGAGAGAGTTATCAGATGTTTTAGACGAATATCAACGAGATGAACCTCGAGAAGCACAATTAGACGAGTTTACTTTAGCAGACGATTTCTCATTTCCATTAGAGTTTATCTATCAAGTTTCCTTCGTCACAGGGATGCGTGGTAGTGGTAAGTCATGGACGGCTGGTGTTTTAATGGAGGAGTTCGAAAGACTTGGGCTTCAATTCGTTTGTTTCGACCCTCTCGATGCTCACGGCCACTTGTCTACCTTAGACGGTATTCAAAAGATTTCCCCTAAACTGAATGAATCTATTAATTGTGGTAAATTAGTTAATCAATTAAAGGAATCTAATTCCTCACTTATTATCGATATTAGTAATCTTACTTTAGAAGCGCAACAAGACATGGTTGCCGACTACTGTGAATCGTTAATACAGGCTAAAATGGGTAAAGGATTACTGACTATTTTCGAAGAGTGTCAAGACTTCGTACCATTACAAAAGCGAAACTCGGCTACTGCTCCTATTATTAGATTGTGTAAGTTAGGACGTGCTTTAGGATATGGAGTTTGCATGGTTACGCAACGCCCTGCAGCCATTACGAAAGAAGCCCTGTCTCAAGCCAGTACCTATATTATTCACAACGTCATGCAAACTCGAGATTTAATCGCTATTAAAGACCAAATTTCCTATGGAACTGATAAAGAACGAATTGACAAACTAGTCGATGGAATCGCGTTTGCTCAATCAGGAGAGTGCATTATCTACTCACCAGAATTCCTCAAAGATGATGGCTTCTTATGGATTGGGAAAATACGTGGTGACCGAAGAACGGAACACAAGGGAAAAAACATCGATGTTCGTCCTCAAAAAGATATTGGAATGCACACGAGGTATGATATTGTGGAAAGTTCTATGGCTGCGGAAAATAATCCTCCTCAATTCACTGATAGTTTCAACACGTTTTCTACCGAAGTTACTCCGAAAACTACTCTCAGTTCACCTGTAGTACCAACTACTCCTCGAACCGATTGGATGTCACCCCCTACTCAAGCACCTGATTTGACTTGGTCAGCCCCTGTGCAAGTGGCCAAGGCCGAAACTGTCGAAGAATCAAACCCTCACACGTTTAAACTTATCTTAGCAGGTGGTTTCTTTGCCATTACTGCAGGAGTTTTAGCACTGCTTAACGATGGGTAGTGGAAGGAAGTCTTTAAGTATCGGAAACGTTAAGTTATAAATATGCTCGGAAATTTTGGTATGACTGACCTTCCTAATTTCGTCACCTTTGACGATTCTACTACTGCGATTGCTTCTCTTCCGACTGTCTCTTCAATGTCTGTTTCGGCAGGGACTCCCTCCGATACTGTTTCTAAAGCGAATCCTATGCCTGGACCTACTAATTCAACCTATACCATGGGACGACCCCCTGTCGGCACTCTGCAACCCACAGTTGTGAGCAATATCGGTAGCCTTACTAGACCATGGCGAAATAGAGCAGGAGGTTCGAATGCCATGGGTATTACAGATATGCCAAGTATGATGGGTCTCTCGACACCAAGTAGTAGGCGAAAAATCCAAAATGCTGAATGGTCGAAACCTTCTTATAATTACACACGCACTCAACGAGCCGAAACAGACTCTACTAATACCTTAGGAGTCGCCGTTGCTAGCGGTCTAATCTTCGTCGGATTATATGGTGTGTTGAAAATGATTGATACTGATTTCGATGACTCAGGATTATTAACTGGGAGTGTTTCCGCTACTCCTTAGACGGTAACTTTAAATAACAAGAAGATGAATGGTGAATATAATGGCGACAAGATTTGACCCGACAATGGCCCCCTCCTTTCAAAACCTGCAAGGACCTAATACCAGTGCACTTAGTGCTGGTCTCAAACAATCTGGGTTGACCTTTGACCCTTCACGTGACACTTTGTCCGCTAGAAATGCTAGTATGGCAGGACTTGGCGTAGGACCTGGTGGTTCAGGTGTTTTACCTGGTGCACCTGCAATGCCTGATATGACTTTGCTTGACGCTAGTATTAATAACATTTCCCTTGAAGGAACTAGTCTTAAGTCTCAAGTTGAGAATATTGTAGAACTTGGAAACAGTCCAATCCCTGTTGACACTTATGTTTCTCCAACTAATTTCGCAGCCTTACCATCTCACTCTGCTTTGATGGGTGGGGCCGATGTTGACATCTCAGGAGTTAAACTTACTCCTCTCGATAGCGTTTTTAGTGATGGCGATATGCTTGCCCCAAGTGGAGTAGTTCAAGGAAACTACGGTCGTTCAACTATGGAAGACCAATCCGCTTGGATTTACTCTCCTGAAGCACCAGACCAAACAGGTGCACTTCAAGTGAATGTCGCCCCTACTCAAAAGCAAGTTCCAATCATGGAGGAACGCACCATTCCACAGGCTAACTTGCCAGATATGGGTGGCATTATGTCTGCCCTTCGTGGAATGCCTGCGGCTCGTCCTATGGTCGTGCAAGCAGAAGTTGTTACACCTCCAGTAACTCAATCAGATTTGGGCGGCATGTTTTCTGCTCAATCCCTCATTTCGGGTGGTGTTGGTAACAGCCCAGGACGTTCTTTCGGAGCCGAAGCACACCTTTATGGATTCGGATATGGCTCACAATAGGTGAGTTAGATGGATAAGACACTCTTAGATTTGGCGGCTGAGTCGGTTTTTTGTAGTGATTCTATTGAAACTAGGTATGCTGAATCAACTCAGACTAAAAAAGCCATAGGTGCAGCCGTAGTTGCTTTGGTAACTGCTCCTTTAGCCATTCTTTGGTGGATGTTACCTAATCAGTGGCGAGGAGAATTACCTAAGTCTTTAGGTCTACTCATCCCTGCGTCTGCTTTAACTGTTTTTACCATTGGGATAAATCATAATGAGTCTAGTCAAGCCGAATCTTTTGAGGCTGCTTATAAGATGAAATGTAATTACTGTCGTGATGACGAAAGATGTCAAAGTTTATACGGTCCTGAATGGGATTGTGTTGAAGGTGAGTGTATGGAACGTGTCGAGGAGGAAGACGACGATAACTCATGAAGGGGTTAACCTTATAAGGTCGAGCCCCCTCGTCTAAAACATGGCGAAATGGAATACCACAACAATCAAAGGAGACAACAGCATGGCAGTATCAGACCCTATGCCCACCGACAAGCGGACTGTCGAATATAAACAATGGCTTAAAAGAGATAAGTATCGTCAACGTATGCAAGAATTAGAAGGCTCAGTTTCAGTACGTGGGTTTTCTTACGACGATAGGCAAATGTATTCTGATTTAAGTATTGAATTGGCGACATTAAAAGCAAATTTGCTCAAGAAATACCCTCCTACTGTAGACGTTATGGTTGATAAGGGTGTTGAGTATCTTTCAGGTCGTGGTCTTAACTTTGTAATCAGTGCCCCAACGCAGTTTGTAAATGATTTTAAAAATTGGGCTATGCGTAATCACTACTCTGATTACCGTTCAGCACAGTATCCTTCATTTACACAAAACCAATACAAAATATTTGAAGAAGGCAAACCTGTTCCAACTACAATTCTTGGATACCATGGTAAGCCTCAACCCGCAATTACTGAGAACCAATTAGGCGCTCGGATGAAGCAGTGTAATTGGGAGGTCATTGGCAATAATGCTCACACCCGTGCCCCTGATAGTCGAGGATATGGTGTTAGGGGTAATGCTGACATGCCTAATGGTCAAGAACGTGTAAATCGTTGGCAACCTTTAGTTTCTGCACCTGTTTCAGATAGGTCTTATGGTGGAGTCGGACTTTTCCCACCTACTTTTTGGCCAAGGGATTTGGGCGAAATGCCGACAAATAAAGATACTCTTTTAGACGGAATCATGGAATGGTTGATGGACTTGGTCGATACATTTTTCAGCACACCTCAATTCGGGACACGACCGTTTGCAGTTGGCAAATGGAATCAGGAAGATTATCTATTATCTCAACGTGACCCTACTCGCTCTCAAACTCCAGTTGGAGACATGGAAGACTTCTTGGCCAACCCTGAAGCCTCGGCATGGTTAGATAACCAAAAAATGGGTATTTTAATCTCCGTTTTGCAAGAGATGTGTTTGGCTAATACCTTATACGACATGGTTTACGACTCGGAGTTGTCGAAGTCTAATGAATGGGTCGTTTTGTTGGAACAATCACGGTCTGGTGATGAGGACCTCCGACATCAAGTTCGTAACTTAGTCATGCCATTTGAACAATGGATTGACAAGGCTATGGCTCATGAGACTTGGAATCGTTGTGCTTACGTGACTATTGACGGAGAACGTGTTGAAGTTACTCGTGACATGCTACTCGAACAAGGTCTTGAGATTTACGGGCAGGTTAATGATAATGCATCAAACACATATCGGCAAACTAGAACTGGTCCAATGGATTATAATAGTCTCGGACTACTAACTCTTGCCATGAATGAAACTGTTTCGTTTAAGAATCTTATCTCAGTCAATATCTTCGAACAATGCTTAGAGACGTGGACAAAAATTTGGCAAAACAGTCAAAAAGACGGTGCCCTTGAGTTGGCAAAGCAAAATCAATCTAAAATTGAGGCAGTCAACGACCAACTAAAAACACTTAGAGACGCAGTCGAGAAGGCCGAAGTTAAAAGTTACGTGCAATTTACCCCAACGAAAGGACCTCGAGGAGGTTTGTATGATGGCTTTACCTCTCAGTTCATTTTGCAACTAAGTCCTGTAGTAGATTTCACCCGTATTTATCCATTGACTGAAAAGCAACAAGAAGAGTTGAATCAAATTTACACGATGGTTTATCGCAAGTTCGTAGATGCCGAAATGCCTAAGGATGGAAACGAGGTTATCTTCAAATTAAGAAATAAAACTATTTCGTATGACGAAGCCCTAACCATTAAAAACGAAGACCGAAGTTACGGAAGTAAACGAAAGTTTCCCTCTCTAGAACGTGCCTTAAGAGGTCGTTCATTTACTGAGGCATTTACAGTTACACAAGAGAATCAATTAACTTCGCTAATTGGTTCATTCTATGGTATGTCTCAAGAAGACAAGAAGACCTTAGGAAAGATTGTACCTACTACGGTTAACAAAGTTAGAACAGACCGTGAAATTGCAAAATTGACACAACAGTTACTCTCTGCACAAAGTAAAGTAACTAAAGCCAAATCTCAATTATCTCGCTCAGAACAATATTTCCAAACCTTGACCAATACCTTAACTAAGGAACAACGAAAAGTCCTGACTGACAACTACTTGGCATCGGTCAAGCGTGGACGCCGCAAGAGTGGAGAACCCACTAGAGAGTTGCTTAAGGCTCTTGGTATACCGCTTCCACCGACATCAATGCTGAAGGATTGAGTGATGAGTAATGTTTAAGACGAAAGAAAAGACTACTTCTACCATCTTAATGACGGCAGTAGGTGTTATTACTGTGACCATGCTAACGGCCACTAGACGGATTTGGGTTCCATTTATTTATGAATACATTTATCCTCGTCGAGACCCTTGTCAAGAGTTGGATGCAGGATTGTTTAGACACCCCGATTGTCCTGGTGGAAACGAAGACTTTTTGACTCGAATTATTCAAGTCTTATTGTCTCGGCCAACTCCATAACTTTAAATATCAAGTGCGATAACTAATCATTATGCCTAGAGAATACGCTCCAGAGGACAATCCTTGGAGTAATTACACTAGCAGTTCTACTTGGCAGGATATGGTGAGAGCAGGTGATATGGCACGATTGCCTGCTTTGCCTCGAGCCGTGGCTAATCATAGCCGTAATTACACGAACGACAAAATTATGTGGTCGGTTGATTCAATAGATAACTTTCTTGGTTGGGCACACGTCGATTTCACACCACCTAGAGAATTATGTATTTTAGATAGAACGGATGTGGAAAAAATATGGGTGGAAATTCAAAACGACATTATGTTTAATCTCATCAATGTAGTTCCATCCCCTAGACAAACTGCTAATGATGGTGAGGATATTAATGTGAAGATAGGTGGCCGAGAATATACAGTTATGCCTGATGGAAAATCGTGGCGAGTCGCCACCTCAATAAACAAACCTACCTTCACTATCACAAACTGGCCTAATCTTGGTTCAATAACTACACCTGTTGAAATTGAGGACGGTTTTAGTCGAATGGAACTCGACACAAGTAAAAACTTAGCAGCATTATTAAAACCTTACACTGATAATTTAACTAACCAAGACGCGCCAAATATTGAAAAATTACGAGACGTTTTCTCGACACCCTTGCAATACACTACTCCTGAGGGCGTTCTAGTCTTCGGCCTTTTAGTGGCTAACAAAACGGTCAAGAAAATTATCGAGACGGAAGAAAGCATGGACGAGATTTATGATTTTTATCTTGTTCCTCAAGGGAGTAATTACTCCTACGCTCAGAATGTCGAACAACAAATAGCCGAAGCACTTATGAATCGAGGCTCGAGATTAGCCCTTCCAGGATTGCCTTCAGGAATAATAAATACCTCCGAAGCACACGCCCTCAACAATGGGCAAAGAACTGTAGCCTCTGATTCAGTTTACACCGCCGTTGAAACTTTAAATAATCAAATCGGCTCTTACTTACAGGAGTTTTCTACTGATTCTAATCCATTGTCCTTTTCAAAAGTTATCTCTAATTTGCTTTCCAGCGTAAATCAAGGGGTAAAGTATCAGTTATTAGTTCCTCGGTACTGTCGAGATGAAATCACGACGGAGTTAAACACCCTCACAGGAAAAAATGCTCACGTGGCTTTGAGAGTGATTCAAGATTTACGAGAAGTAAAGGAGACTGTAGAAAATCAAAACATTAATTTCGTGGGTTACACTGGTTCAGACATACCTATTGGATGGTCGTATCCTATTTCAAATTCAGATGTCCGTAATATTTACTACCCTTCAAGTAACCGAGGAACTAGTCTCAAGACGATACACCAAACACAAATTGAAATACCTGAAGTTTTATTAACATTCGAGGACTTAGATTACTTAGATGATATCTTTACTGCTATCCAGGCTTTGCAATCTCGATTACCTAATTTAGAGCGTTCAATTGCAGACACTAAAACGAGACTCGAGAAAAATCGGGCTCACTTAAGTTCCTTACTAGACCCTGAAACGACTCGCTTAAAAGTTAATGCCGCTGCTCAAGCCGCTCGGGCTCAAACTCGAGAACGCCTTGCACGAGATATTGAAATTCGAGAAAGAAATATTATGAACGAATTAGTAACTTTAGAAAGATATCACACTGAAAAACAAGCCCTAATAGACCAGTTCTTAAACGAATAACTTTAAATATCAGTAAGGGTGTAGATTAGGTATGCAACCTGCAACTAATCGGAGGAGGAGAGGTACTTCAGGTGGTACTGGTACAACCCTAGGTCCCCAATCTGGTCGAGTTCCTCGACCAAGCAGTCGGCTACAAACCGAAGAAGCCGTATTAGAAGATGTAATTGCCACGGCAGGTGGAGACTTCACACAGTATCCTGATATTGTTGAAATCAGTCGAGGTCAACTTCAATACAGCCCTACTCCAAGTATTGTATGGCCAAGTGCTGCAGTTTTGAAAAACTCAATTTCCACTCTTCAAGAAGAGAAACGTATTAGCGAGGAAACCAGCCGTGCTGTTAGAATCGCTAATGCAGTCGGTAGTGCAGTTGTCATTTTCCCAACTACTGGAACGGCTCAATTAGCCGTGCTAACTATTTGTTTAGGGTCCGTAGTGTTATTATTTACTCGTCAACCTTGGTCAGATGAAGGTCTCTTTACTCTCAAGGGTTTTGCTGATACCTTTGTCTACACCCTCCTCCCTATTACCTTAGCATTTATTTTAGTTAAAACGGTGGCTGCAAAGAGTGCCGCAACTGGTGCGGCACGTCAAGATACAGGAGTTCCTACTCCTTAGATTTGGCGGTATCTTTAAATAGCGGAAAGGCATAGGTTCTATTATGGTTGTCACTGACGCAGAATATCAAACCATGTTTATTGAGTTGACAGGTTCGACTACAGATATTATTCCGACTTCGTTGAGTCAAAGTTTCCTGGGTTATCAAGCCTTAGACCTTACTCACGGCTCTCCTGTGGTAAACACCTTGCCGTTTGGCCCTGGAGTTATCGACGTTCAACCCGTGAATCCTAATCCATACACGGCTAACAAACCACAACCTGTGGCTGAACCTGTGGAGGAAGAAATTGCCCAAGAACAATCCGTTTGGAGTAGACTTGGCAACTTGCTCGGATTCAAGCGTGACGACTTAGTAGACACTAATGAAGTTACGGCCAACGAGGTTGCACCTGCTACAGGCGTTCCTGCTAGTACGCTCGACGTTCAAGCCGCTGAGCAAAAGACCTTCAACGCTTTAGCACCTGGTCAAGAAGTCAATAACTATGATTTGCGACCTGTTAAGTTAATGCATCATATCAACCCGACTAGTTATGACCCCTCAGTGCAAGCCCGCTTACAGGACGGTACGATGATTCCTGTTGATTACTCAGGACGCACTCCTTGTTGTAAAGCACCTGGCGAAACAGGGCACAACTTTCCTTTCCAAGTATCGGGTATGAATGTTCCTTTCCAAGAAGTTCCTTCTCAACCTCCGAGTCCTCTCGGTGGCGATAATCCTGTCATTTCTTCGGCCTTCTCATATGATGGTCGACTCGGACAACAAATCTCCCCTGCTGAAAACAGTTCTTACTACGGCGTCGATAGTATGACTGGTATCGGTGCTACTAAAACTTTAGTGGAATGGTCGCAAGGCTACACTTTGCTCAAGATTAGTGATGACTCCATTCGTGGAATTCCATCAGGCCCTGGTATGAATAAGGGAGAGATAATTTTATATAGACGTTAAGGTAAGTGATTAATAATGGAAGAAGTATTTGCAGTATATATTTGGTCGAATCAATGGTGGACATTCACTGGCGACTCTTGGAACGCACAAGCCGCCACTTACGAGGATTCTGTAATCGTCGACGGTGACAATTTAAATTGGAGTAGAGTTTCAGATGGTGAAGCCTACCACGCTTCTCTATACTTCGAAATGGGCAAAGAAGATGCTCACGGATTTACACCTACGGCTATCATGGTTGACAACGTTGACAATCCTACTACAGTCCTAATACAAGGGACTACGGACGGTCGTGAAGGTGGAGATTTAGATGGTGCTGAAATTGTTTTGACGGAAATCAGTGGTCTTACCGAGTATTATGAAGCAGGTAACGTCCAAGTTGAGTTCACAGTCGATGAAATCATTGCCGCACGAACTGAGGAAGAAAAAGAAGACCTCATTGTTTCTTTTATTGAATCTCAGAATGAAGCAGACATGGCCACTGTGGAGTCAATGTCGGCTGAAACTTTTAACGCACCAAGAAAAACTCCTACTAAAAGACAGATGCGTCGTTCAAACCGCAGTCGTAAGTCTAAAAACATTATGCAACAAAAGCGATTCATGAAGGATAAAAAGCCAAAGGACTATTCTACGACAGGATATGCTGAAACTTTAGCAGCAGAATCTTTTGCATCTGAATCTGCATCTGACGCTATTGCGGCTGAATCCAGTAAAGCAGTTGAAGGTGTCAACCCAACACCTGTGTCCGATGGACAATGGTTGGCAGAAACTATTTCTAAGCAAGCCGAAGCCAAGCATTCTTACCCACATCGTGTAATCGATGGGGATGATTACGTTCATTATGATGGCAAAGGTCGTCAAACACGTCGTACAAACCGTGGTAAAAGCGTTAAGGCAGACCGCCGACGCTACACTCCTAATTCTAATCTAAAACCTGGTCAAGGACACCGTGGAGATTTCGTTCGAGAAGCCCAAGGCTATAATGACCGTATGGATGAATCACTTGGAATGAGCCACCGTGGTGGACACAGTCAAACTATGGGTGACCGTCGTCGTGAATCTGCAGGTATGGAACGCAGTATGAATCGAAGAAAATACTCTCGTGTCGGAACTATGGATAGAGGAGGCCGATTTATGAGTGAAGGTTACAATGCTCGCCTCGATGAAAGTATGGGTGAGCGAAACCGTGGTCGTTTCAAAGGTCACCTGACTATGGGTGAGCGAAACCGTGGTCGTTTCAAAGGTCACCTGACTATGAAAGACCGTCGAGATATGTCGGAAGGAATGGCTCGTCATATGGGTCGTCGAAAGTATTCAAATGTCGGCACTATGGGCCGTACTAATCGAATGAGGGCTGAATCTAATTTTGATAAACTATCTAAAGAGATTTCTTGGGATGACTTATATGTCGTAGCCGAAAATCAATGGGGTGGTTGGGAAGCCTGTGTTGTTACTGATGGAGTTTTACAAACATACGCTAATCAGGCCGATGCCGAACAAGAGGCTCAAATGACGATTGATGACTTAAACTCTATGGGTGGAGATTACGGTCCAACGTCTTGGGCAGGTAAGCGACTAAGTGAAGTCGACGTTGCTGATAATGTGGAATTTGTTCGATACCCAAATGGATTAGAGACTCCATTTGATGGTAAGAAAGGTATGGCTCGAAAGGCTCGAAAAGGACGTCGTGCCGAAGTCGCGCTTCGTCGTGCTGAAATGACCCGTGAATCTCACGGTATGTCTCGTTACTTACGTCGACGTGCTGAATCTCCAATGACTTCACCTGAAGAATACTCTCCAATGGGAAGTTTCTCGACTGATATGAATCCAAAAACGGCTGCTCCAACATCTGCAGGCACTGGAGACCAAATTATCTCCGTTGATTCTCCATCCGCTCCTCCTAGCAACATTAAGTTTGCCGAAGACCATCCTGATTTCGACCCTCGGAAAGCAGACCGAGACAAAGATGGGAAGATTTCCTCTTGGGAACGTAAAGTCGGTAATGCAGTAGCAAAAGGTATGGCTAAAGAAGCCGAGTTCGGCGTTGTCGGCAGTGGTTCAAACTTTGGTCAAGACCTTATGGCAGAAAACTGGTGCACAAAGCACTCGGAAACTTTCAAAGCGTGTGGCTGTGAAAAAGAAGACAAGCGAGCCGAACCATCTGGTTCTCAACCTACTAATGAAATGGCATCTGGTGATGACCCATTAGACGATACAACTCTTAGTGGTTTCGATATTGTCAACGTAGACTCTCCATCCGCTCCACCATCCGATGTTTTCGTGCAATCTGCTGAAATGAATTACGATGGTTCTCTTTATGGAGACCAGTATTTCCCTGATGCAATGACTGCTAATCAAGTTGGTGTGGGTAAATTAGGCTCTGCAAACTCTGCCCCAGATTCTGGACAAGGTGTTTTGCAATGGGACGGTAGCCGTGAAGGACCTAATCCTGATACTAAGGCGTCTGAAGTACTCACTCGTCGAGGATTGGGTTGGATTGGAAGTATAGCCGCCATATTAGTCGGTGGTAAGATGCTTGGAATCGATGATAAGATTCGAGACATGGTTAAGAAAGAGTGAAAGCCTTTATATGGGTGATTACGACTTGTCTACTACATGGCAGGTTTCACATTAGGTGATTTTTACATAGATGTTCAAACGGACTCTGTTCCATTTTACTATTATCATCGCGCAGTTTATTGGCCTAATTGGATTACTCAAGAACTTCCTGCATTTCAAAAGCAGGTTCATCAAATGAGTTCTAAAAGTAAACCTTTGAAATTAACCTCTACGGCGAAACTACAAATGGGTTATCCACACGAAGTGACTGCCGACCACAAAGCAGAACTTCGCACCAAAGGAATCAAACGTGATAGTAATTCTAAGAAACTGGATTGTCTAATTCCGAAATTAACTTTATCTCAACTTATCCTGTTGTGGCAGGAAAGCAATATTATTACTACTTCTACTCCGACTGATTCTCAGTATCTGCGAGATATCACTGTGGTCGATTCCGAAACTCATGATTCTTTAGTTTTTTGTTATGTTGTTTCTCGACGTGGCCATGTTTTAACGGCTTGGAGTGAACCTAAACCTCGTCAAGGTGACTGGACACCTCGTGCACCTCGTAATTTCGATAAACTTCTTTCGCTACAGACAAAGCCTTTAAATAACTGAAACATGTAAATTACAGTATGACCTCAGGACTCTCTGAAAATTTAGCCTCTTTGAAGCAGGAGTTTACGACTGCGCCTGTCGAAGAAGTGGCCGAAGTAGAAGTGGAATTGCCTCCTGCAGCCATAGAACCGACAGGACCTGTGGACTCAGTAGATACCGAAGCCAGTATTGTCGAGTTTCCTGCGCCTGTTGCTCCTGTCGTAACTCCTCTTCACGTTCCGATTACTGAACCATTAGCCGCCGAAACTTTAAAAGGTGAACTTTCGGCTGAGACGGCTCATCAAGTTAAAACTATGAAGTTAAGTGAGTTCATTGCTTGGATGGCAGAGGATGGAACTATGGATGACGCTGTTAAAACACTTAGTGCCGAAATGTCGTTGGCAGGATTCAGTGCACCTTCGACTCATGATTTAACTTTAGCCGCTGCTATGTGGAGTAAAAAGAATTATCGAGGACAATCTGCTGCCGAAACTGTTAATTACTTGTTGAAAGAAGCCACTCCTGTGACCTTAAAAGCGGAAATCGATACCTTTACTCCCTTTAATGCCGAGCAAACTTTCTCACTTTTATCCGAGACTGAGTCTAAGAGTTTAACTCCATACCTCACTTTTGGTGGATTACTTACAGGAACTGCCCTCTTAGCGTTACTTATATCTAAGAGGTGAATTTAATGGACAATCAACCCATAGCCATGCCTCGTAATTACACTAATTTTTGGGCGGCTGAATTCGACGACTGGATAACACAAGATTATTTCGTGATTAACTTTGGTTCGCTTATGTATGTTCGTCCTAGTCACAATGAAACCTACGTGTTTAAAAATGATTCCTTATTAGAATTAAATAAACCTTATCCTCACGTCGATAGTCCATACCTAATTAGAGTTTACGTTGAGTTCAACATACGTGAAGGATGGTTAGAAATAGTGGACTTTGAATCTGTAACTCCTTATTATCCTGGTTGTGAAAGTCACGAAGAGGGTGTTTATCTTGGTGAGATAGAACTGGTTTCAAAACTTAAACAAAAATTATTGGATAGATATTGGATTGTCAGCGAGGAAGATGAAGGAGGCTATGATAGGAATTGGTCTCAAGGCGATGATGAAGATTTTCCACTTGATAGGTGGGGTAGACTGGATGATGATTACGCCTACGGTGCAGAGGTGAGTCGTCCGTGAGTGCCCCGTTAGCAACCATTCCTGATTTTTTCGAGTCAGGTTATCGTGATGGAGTTTGGTTAACTGAACCTGAGTTATTATACTTGCCAGACGACATAGACTTCTCAGAAGGAGACTTGTTTTTTTTAATGTTTACCACCTATCATTTAGGTGATGAACCTCAAGGAGAACGTAAAAATCTCATGGGTGTTGAAGTACAGTATTCGGAACACGAGTTGGCGGCTCACGGATTTAGAGATATTTGGGGCTTGAAGATTAATAAGTACGTGGATTTAGGAACTGTTAGAGGTCGTAAAGAATGGAGAAAGATGAATAAACGCGGTGAGTTTGCCCACATCGAAGCCGTCTATGGTGTCGGTAATGTTAAATATGTCGGACAATGTGCTAATTTCGATGAGTTGGCAACAGATATCTTAAAATATGTGGAGAAAAACTTCGAGGCTGAGAACTTAGATGCTGACAGTGCCGAAGTTATCCGATATTTCCGTCCATTAGAAGTACCTGAACAAGTTAAGGCTTGGTATGCCGACGGTGTTTGGCTTCAAAAAGAAGACTTTGAAATAAACGCGGCTTTAAACTTAGATTACATTACACCCGAGATGCCAGGTGTCGGCATCGTTTTCACCTCTAGTAATTTCTTAACAGGCAACGAGGCAGAATTAGGAGTGTTTTCCATGGTGTATCATGAATTACCTCAAGAATCAGTTGGAGGTCAGTGGAGTATGGAAATGTTCGATGCTTATCCTGATGAAGGCGAGTTTAGATTTTTAGGCTTCATTGGTCCTCAATATCAAATACCTTCCTTAACTGCGGTGGAAACTTTCGTCAACTCTAATGATATTATGTGGGAAACTTTTTCTCGTTCTATGGTGGACTTTTCCTATGCGGGCAAGATTAACACTTTTGCTGATTTACGTAATGGAATTGCCGAAGCCGTCGTAGGTTATG
>Ga0209630_10000712_pt1 | contig 37740 bp, 33 predicted proteins | sample COG_01_FD_184745 | JGI IMG/M metagenome (GOLD analysis project Ga0209630, IMG submission 184745) | Pelagic Microbial community sample from North Sea - COGITO 998_met_01 (SPAdes) (version 2) | ecosystem: Environmental > Aquatic > Marine > Neritic zone/Coastal water | place: Helgoland, sampling...
AAGCTTTCCAAACTTTTTTGTTCTTTTTTAACCATGCTTTTGCAGCATCTTCATGAGTCATTTTGTCAACGTCAACTAAAGCTGCCATTGCACCAATTTGACTTGTAGAGAATGACATTTTTTTGAACGCTGCAGCTGCTGCTGGATGAGTTTTTGGAAAATCAGCATTTACTGCTTTTTTCAAATAACCATCTGGCGAACCACATTTACCATCTCCACCATCTTCTGGTCTACAACCAGCAGTGTATGGAGGAAAGTCGATAAATGTAAAACCAGCACCATCTGTAAAGTTTGGTGTCCAGTTAAAGATAATTGTTCCTCTTCCTTCTTTTTTAGCGGCTGATAACTCTGCCCAAAGTGCATCTGCACTTCCAGCAAATTTAACCATCCAAAGATCTCCTAGGCCTAAAGCATCAACCCTTTGAGGTATCAAATCTCCATGCCAAGTTTGTGGACCTTCAAGCATTCTTCCTTTTCCACCTGAGTCAGGTGTTACGAAATTTTTCGCACAATCAGGATTCTTTAAAGCAGTCCAATCTGGTAGACCTGGGCACAATCCTTTTTCAGCAACCCAGTTAGGATAACCCATATCCTCTAGAGTTCTTGCTTCATGATCACCCCAATCTAGTAAACCACCTTTGTCTAATGCAGTAGTAAATGATTTACCAAAAGCAGATTCCCATACTTCGTGAGAAATACTTACGTCACCAATTCTAATTGACTCGTAAACTGCTTGTGAGTCAGCATTTACATAGCTAACATTGTTTCCCATGCTTTCGAAAATTCCACCAATAACATAAGCCATTACAATTTGGCTTGACCAGTTATGAGTTGGAATTACGATGGGCTTCTTACTGTCTGCGGCATTTGAAATTCCTGAGAAACTTACTACAGAGATAACCAAAGCACACAATAGTGATGTTATTTTTTTCATTTTTTCCCCTTCTTAATATTAATTATGAAAGTATGTTATGAATTAAACTTATAGTCAACTCGTTTTGATTATATTATGGTTAATAAAATATATATAAAAAAACCAAGTGTATGCTAGGAACTAGTAGTGAAATTAAAAACCCAGGTTTAAGAATTTTACCACCTGGAGTTGAAAGATACTTTGTTAAAGGTGGTGGTCTTTCTGTAATTGAAGTTTTGCCTGACGATAAAATTGAAATCATCAATGAAGAAGGAATGCAGCTTTGTGAAGTTATTGTTTTTAATTCTAAAGGTAAATCTGATTTATCAATATTAAATTTAAAAGAAAATGCTAATGCAGATTTTTCTAAAAAAACTATTTCTAATGATGAAAAAATTTCAAAACTTTTTATTAAAAAAAATCTAGACATAAATGGCGCCAAGTCTTCTATTTTATTTAGTCAAGACTGTACAATGGGAGAAAAAATTATATTAACATCAAAAGATAAGTGTCTGGTTTTAATTGCTGCACCGGGTGATCCTTTAAATGTTCATGAGCAAAATCCACCAACAGATTTTACGATTTTTGTAAATAAAGCAAAATTTGTAGAAACAGATGAGCAGTTTATCTTGCCAGAACCATTAAGTGACCCAATAATTGAAAAGCTTGTTAAAAGAAGAACAGCTGAAACCTATGAGGTGAAAGCTGGAGAGTATATCCAAATAATTGATCCAGGTGGAAGACAATGTTCTGATTTTTTAGCTTTTGACACACATAAATTAAATGATGGAATTGAAAGCATTATAGATGACAAAGCTACAAGAACTTTTATGGGCAGTGCTTATCCCGGGCCAGGTTTATTTTCAAAATTTTACGATAGTGATCATGAAGCAATGGTAGAAGTTGTTAGAGATACCGTTGGTCGACATGATACTTTTAATCTAGCGTGTACAGCAAAATACTATGAAGATATGGGGTATATGGGGCATATTAATTGTACAGATAATTTTAATAAAGGACTGAAAAAATATGATATCAATTCCAGAAAAAGTTGGTCAGCTATAAACCTTTTTTTTAATACAGCTATTGATGCAAATAATGTTGCAACTTTTGATGAACCTTGGTCAAGACCTGGTGATTATGTATTATTTAAAGCTTTAAAAGATTTAACATGTATATCCTCTGCTTGTCCTTGTGATGTTGATGCTGCAAATGGCTGGAATCCAACAGATATATTTGTTAGGACTTATGGTAATAATAATAAATATTCAAAAGCAATTGCATTTAGAATGAAAACAGACGCTGAACCAAAATTAACAAAAGAAACTGGTTTTCACAAAAAAACATCTGAACTTACAAGAAACTTTATTGAGTATAAAGGTTTTTGGTTGGCTAATAACTTTACTAACTCTGGAACTATAAAAGAATATAATGCTTGTAGAGAAAGTGCGATAGCGACTGACTTGTCACCACTTAGAAAATTTGAAATCTTAGGTCCTGATGCAGAAAATTTAATGCAATACACTCTAACTAGAAATGTTAAAAAATTATCAGTAGGCCAAGTGGTATATACAGCTATGTGTTACGAAAATGGATCTATGCTCGATGATGGAACTCTATTTAAAATGGGTCAGGATAATTTTAGATGGATTGGAGGAGACGAGTACAGTGGTGAATGGTTAAAAGAACAGGCAAAAAAGAAAAACTATAAAGTTTGGATTAAATCAGCAACAGACCATATTCATAATATTGCAGTTCAAGGGCCCAACAGTAGAAAAATATTAGAAAAATTTGTTTGGACGCCCCCTATTCAACCAACAATTACTGAACTTGAATGGTTCAAATTTACAATAGCAAGGATTGATCATGAAACAGGAACTCCAATCATGATTTCTAGAACAGGTTACACTGGTGAGCTTGGATATGAAATATGGTGCCATCCAAAAGATGCTAGTGAAGTTTGGGATAAAGTTTGGGAAGCTGGTAAAGAGTTTGATATAACTCCTTTAGGTCTTGAAGCTCTAGATATGGTTCGTATTGAAGCTGGTCTTATTTTTTATGGTTATGAGTTTGACGATCAAACAGATCCCTTTGAAGCAGGAATTGGTTTTACTGTTCCACTTAAAACTAAAGAAGATGATTTTATAGGTAAAGAAGAATTAATAAAAAGAAAAGCAAACCCGCAAAAAAAATTAGTTGGTTTAGAGTTGGTTGGTCATGAACCAGCAGCACATGGTGATTGTGTTCATATAGGGAGAGGACAAGTTGGTATTATAACAAGCGCAATGTTGTCACCTAAACTGAGTAAAAATATTGCTCTTTGCAGAATTGATGTAAAGTATTCAGAAATTGGAACTGAAGTAGAGATTGGAAAGTTAGATGGTCACCAAAAAAGGATTGGCGCAAAAGTAGTTCCTTTTCCCTTCTATGATCCTACAAAATCAAAAGTTAGAGCATAAAATGTCGAACCCTGAAAAAGATCTTTTAAATTTTTGGGAAGATCAAATGAAGCAATCTCACACTTCAAGTAATTACTTTTTTAGAAAATCTCCCTCTCATTATCATATGATGCTATTAGTAATGTCTGCTTATAAACTTAATGAAAAGTTGTCTGTTGAGGAATTAAAAACAAAATTATTTAAAACTTCAAGACCAAAATCTGCACTAATAATTAATGAAGCATGTGAAAAAGGATTCTTTCTTCTTGAAAAAACTTCAACTGATCAGCGAATAAAGAACATAAAACCTAGCGAATCTTTTGTAAAAGAATTTAATGAATACTTAAGCACTCTTAAAAATATAAGTTATTAGCTACTTATATTATAAGACTGCCGAAATATATATTTTATATATATAATTATTAGTTCTATAAAAAATTGTATTTTTTTTTTATTAAAAAAATAATGTTTAAATATGTCATTACCTAATAAAGCAAAAGTAGTAATCATCGGTGGTGGAATTCACGGTTTAAGTACGGCCTGGAAACTTTCAGAAACTTATAAAAATCCAGGAGATATTATCGTTTTAGAGAAAAAAGATATTGCAGCAGGCGCAAGTGGTATTGCTTGTGGTGTTGTTAGAAATAATTATTTTCAACCAGCTATGAGAGAGTTAATGGCTCATTCAGTTTCTGTTTGGGAAAGTGATCCTGAAGCATTCAAATATAACGCTGTAGGATATTTACAAATTTCACCCGAAGTTATGCATGAAGATGTTGCAACAATTTACGAACAACAAAAAGCAATTGGGTACGACTCTGAATTTATTGAGGGTGAAAAAGATTGCACCAATTACATGAAAAATATGTTTTCAGATTGGCAAGCGCAAGGTATCACTTCAGTTCTTCATGAAAAAAAAGGTGGATATGCATTTAACAAAGACTCTATCAGGGCGCTTGAAAAAAAATCTACTTCAAATGGTGTTCAGGTAATTAAAGGTGTTACCGTTACTGGTTTTAAAAAAGGTAGTAATAGTAAAGCTGTTACGGGTGTTGAAACTGACAAAGGTGTTATTGAATGTGAACAGGTTGTAGTTGGGGCAGGCCCATGGGCTAGAGATTTTTGGAACATGTTAGAGCTACCTAAAACAGCAAATATTAAAGGTAAAGATGGTAAAATGCACAAGACTGATATGTGGACATATTGGATGCTTCAAGAAGGTGTAATTGGAGTGGAACCTGATTTTTTAAAAATGGACAATGGTAAACAACCACCAGTAATTCACGTAGACTCTACTGCACCATTATATTCTGATAAAACTAAAAAATTAATTACAGATAAAATTTGGGGAATTTATTACAAACCAGATATTGAAGGTTTGGGTGTTCAAGGTGGAACTTCTCCGTACATAGTCGATAAACATTTTGATAAAGTAAATGTTGATCCTTATGGAATTGACTCACCTGAATTTCAAACGACAGAAGCTTTTAATGATATGTGGTGTTCTGCTTTAGCTCATTGTCAAAAAAGATTTGAGGGTAAATCAGACTTATATAGAAAAGGACCTTCTGGAGGGTTGGGATGTATGACGCCAGACTCATTTCCAATCTTTGATAGATTTTTAGAAAATGTTTATATGATTGCAGATGCTAATCACGGATATAAAATGATTGGTGTTGGAGAACTTGTTGCAAAAGAAATTCTTGGAACTGAAAGCGATTTATTGAAACCATTTAGATTCAACCGTTACGAGAAAGGTGAGCTCCACCCAACTTCTAACAGTCCTTTCCCTTGGAGTTAAACTTCAAGTCTAGACAGCAATAAATTTTTCAGTTACGTTTAAAAAAATTAAAATTCAGTAAGGGGTATATTAATGACTGATCTTGAAAAACACGTTAACCAACCTGGTAGAGATAAACTAGTAAAACAAGTTCGAGCTAAAATTAATGAGTTAGGTGTTGAATATATTTTTTTTCAATTTATTTCTGTAACGGGAAGAGTTGTTGGAAAAGGTATTCCTACAGATCATTGGGAGAGAACTTGTGAAAAAGGATTTCAATTAGTTTATGGAGCAACTGCTAATTTATTTACAGATCGTCATGGTAATTATATTGGGTATGGACCAGAGGCAAAAGAATTAGTTGGTATTCCTGATCCTGAAACTTTTTGTCAACTTCCATGGGATAAAAAAGTTGCAAGAGTTTTTGTTACTTGTTTTAGAAATAGAGAAGAAAGAGAAAACCCTGGTGCTCATTTAACCTCAGATTGTAGAGGAAATTTAAGAATACATGCTGAAGAATTTAAAAAGAAGCATGGATACCAATTAAGAGTTGGAACTGAACCTGAAATGATGTGGTTAACTAAAAATGAAGATGGCACACCAACAGGAAAGGGTTTTTCTAAACCTTATTGTTACCACATAGATCAATTTGAGTCTTTAAGACCCGTGTTTATGAAGGTTTTTGAATATGCTAGGGCTATGGGGTTTGATATGATTCAAGGTGATCATGAGGATGCACCTGGACAATTAGAATTAAACTGGATGTATGATGATGTTTTAAGAAATGCAGACAGACTATCAACTTACAGACAAATTTGTGCACAAGTTGCTAGAGAATTTAATTTAATTGCTTGTTTTATGACAAAACCTTTTATGGGTGTCTCTGCAAGTGGTTGTCATACAAATATGTCTTTATGGACTGGTGGAAAAGATGTTGTTAATAAATTGTCTCATAAATCTTTACCAGCAATGGACCATGTATTTACTTATGTAGAAGGTGGAACAAATTCATTTATGCCAGACACTAAAGATGTTCAGTTACCAGGTAAAGTTGGTTTAAAAGCTATTGGTGGGGTTATGAAACATTTGGGTGCTCTAACTGCAATTGGCTCTTCAACTGTTAACTCTTATAGAAGATTATGGGATACGGGTTTTTGGGCTCCAGTTTATGCAGATTGGGGATATCAAAATAGAACTTGTGGATTAAGAGTTTCTGCGCCTGGAAGATTTGAATATAGATCGGTTGACTCTATGCATAATCCATACTTGATGGGATCTGGATTGTTAAAGTGTTTTGATGATGGGTTAACAAATAATATTGATCCAGGAAAACCAGAATCTAGAAGTATGTACGAAGCTCAAGCAGCTGGGAAAGAAGTTAAAAAATTACCTTTAAGTCTTGGTGAAGCTTTAGATCGTTTAGCAGAGGATGAGGTTATCAAATCAGCTATGCCAGATGAAATGTATAAAGTTTTTCATTGGTATAAAAAAGACGAATGGGAAAAATTTTTAGGAGCAACAACACAGTGGGATCTAGATACTTATCTGGATTGTCTACCATAATCATAAATTTTATAGAGAGGAAAAAGTATGTGTGGAATTGCAGGATTAATTCATAGAGGTAAATCATCTAACGTTGGAAGTGAATTGCAAGGAATGCTTCAAGCACTAAAACATAGAGGTGAAGATTCTACAGGGTATGCTTTATATGGAGATACTGATGGTAAAAACTTTATCATGCGTTTTAAAGTTGGAGAAAATGTTGGAGAAGGAAGCTCATCTATAGTTGAAGATATTTCTGTTTATGATGGTAGAAAAAAGATTGTTGATCAGTACCTATCAGAAATGGGTGCAAAAATAATTAAAGAAGAGAGAGTTCTGCCCTATTCATTAAGATATGAGATTGAATATGATACAAAAGATTTATTGGAGTTTTCACAGAAAATCGAAAGCATTCCAGGAGTTGAGATTTTATCTATGGGAAAATCATTAGAAGTAATCAAAGATTTAGGAAACGCAAAAATGGTTTGTGATAGATATGATTTAGACAAAGTTGTAGGCACACATGCTATTGGACACGCTAGAATGGCCACAGAGTCTGGTGTTGATATTAAATCTGCTCACCCATTTTGGGGTTATCCTTTTAGTGATGTGTCAGTAGTACACAATGGTCAATTAACTAACTATTGGAACAATAGAAGAATGTTAGAAAATAAAGGTATGAGATTTATGTCTGAATGTGACTCTGAATTAATTGCAGTTTATATTGCTCAAAAGATGAGAGAAGGTGCAAGTCTTGAAGAGGGAATGAAAGCATCACTGACAGGCCTTGATGGAGTGTTTACATATTTTGTTGCCACTAAAGACTCTTTAGGAATGGCAAAAGATACTATGGCAGCAAAACCTTTGGTTCTATATGAATCAGATGATTTAGTTGCAATGGGCTCTGAAGAAATAGCAATCAGATCAGTTCTGCCACAAGAAATTGATACATATGATCCATTTGATGGGGAGGTAAAAGTATGGCAAATCTAAAAACTACAGAAAAAAAATCTAAAGCCCAGTCAATGGGAATGCACACAGAAGTATTAACAGGAAGAACGCAGCAAAAGTTTTTTAATCCTGATGAGGCAGAAAATTTTTATTATTTTGGCACATATGATGTTGATTTTAATAAAAGAACAGATCTTGACGTAAAAGATATGACTGCTCCAGAGGCTAATAAAGAAATTGATAATTTAATGAGCCAAGGTTATGGAACTATAGTAATTAAAAATCCTCAAGGAAAACATAGTTTAGGTGTTGGAATATTAAACAAATTAAATTTAATATTTGAAGGTAGTCTTGGTTATTTTGGTATGGGTTCATGTGATGGCCCTACTGTAAGAATTAATGGAAGAGTTGGTTGGTCATGTGCTGAAAACCTAATGGCTGGTAAAGTTGTTATAGAAAAAAATGCTGGATCTTGTTTTGGTGCAGCAATTAGAGGTGGAGATTTAATTTGTAAAGGTAGTGTTGGTGCTAGAACTGGTATTGATATGAAAGGTGGAACTATAATTATTGGTGGTGATGCAGGAGCTTTTACTGGTTTCATGATGCAAAGAGGAAGAATTATAATTCTGGGAGATGTTGGCATAAATCTGGGAGATTCTATGTATGATGGTACAATTTTTATTGGTGGAAAGATTGGATCTTTTGGAAGTGATGCTGTCCCTGCCGATTTAACTGCCAGTGACCAAGATTGGTTAAAAAGAAAATTAAAAGTTGCAGAGATAGGTGAAAAATTTGATGTTAGTAAAATGACAAAAATAGTCGCAGGGAAAAAACTTTGGAACTATGATAATTTAGAACCTACAGAAAAGAAGGGAGCAATTTAATGCCTAAGAAAAAAACTAAAAAAAATGGTAAGGGAGTTGGTGGTAAAGCAGACGTTCATGCACATGAAGAAGGCAAAAGAAACAAAAGTTTACTAGGTCATAATTCTATCTTTACTCCAGAAGTAATAGACGACATCCATATTAAAGCTCAGTTAGGAAGATACAGAATGCGTGGAATGGCTTTAATGAAAAAAATTCCTACATTTGACGATTTAGTTTTTTTACCAGGCACACTTACTAGGTTTGTAATAGAAGGTTATAGAGAAAAATGTGAAACTAAAACTGTAATTGGTCCAAGATGTGAAAATCCGATTGAGTTAGATATACCTGTTTACATTACTGGTATGAGTTTTGGCGCACTTTCTTATGAAGCAAAAACTGCTTTAGCAAGAGGAGCTACTATGGCTGGAAGTGCCACATGTTCAGGTGAAGGTGGAATGATACCTGATGAAAGAAGATATTCTGAAAAATGGTACTACCAATGTATTCAATCAAGATATGGTTTTAATCCCCATCATGCTCAACTTGCAGATGGAATTGAAGTATTTATTGGTCAAGGACAAAAAGTTGGAATGGGTGGACACTTGATGGGTCAAAAAGTAACTGATCAAGTGGCTGAGATGAGATCACTACCATCTGGTATTGATCAAAGATCTCCTGCAAGACACCCTGACTGGTTAGGTCCTGACGATCTAGCTTTAAAGGTTCAAGAATTAAGACAATTAACAAAAAATAAAGTGCCAATTCAATTAAAACTTGGAGCATCTAAAGTTTATGACGATGTTCGTATGGCTGCAAAGTGTGATCCTGACTCTATCTATTTGGATGGAATGGAAGGATCAACTGGAGCTGGTCCTCACATTGCTGCTGCAAATACTGGTATTCCAGGAATTGCTGCAATTAGAGAGGCTAGAAGAGCAATTGATGATGTTGGTAAAACTGGAAAAGTTACTTTAATTTATGCTGGTGGTGTAAGAGATGGTGCGGACATGGCAAAAGCTTTAGCATTAGGTGCTGACGCAATTGCAATTGGTACAGGATCTATGATCGCTTTGAATTGTAATAAAGATATTCCTGAAGCTAATTTTGAAAAAGAAATGGGTGTAAAGGCTGGTGAATGCTATCACTGTCATACTGGCCGTTGTCCAGTTGGAGTTGCAACTCAAGATCCTAAATTGAGAGCTAGACTAAATCCAGATGATGCTGCATTGAGAGTTTATAATTATTTACATGCTATGACATTAGAGGCTCAACTTTTAGCAAGAGCTTGTGGTAAAACTAATATTCACTCTTTAGAGCCCGAAGATTTAGCTGCCCTAACAATGGAAGCTTCGGCACTAGCAAAAGTTCCATTAACAGGAACTAATTTTACAGTTGGTGTTGATAATTACCATAAAATATAAGGACTAAAAATGGCAAAGAAAAAAACAAAAAAAAATAAAGTAACTAAAAAAAAAGTAAAAAAAGAAAAAAAACTTAAATTAGGTACTTTTAAAGAAACTGCTAGAGAAAAGCTAATAGGTCAACATATTGGATACAGATATGATGTTAATATGCTTCCTGACTATAAAAGAATTACTCCATTCTTAAAAAAATATATAGAGGCCATGGGATGGGATGATCTTAATTGGTTAGAGGATGTGCATATGGGTTATGAAGAAGATAGACCTGCAGTATTTTGTAGAAATGCAAATGGTTGGGTAACTATTCCGAAATCAATTAAACTACCAGACAATCAACAAGATAGAGACATGATAGCAAGAGAACTTTTAGTTAAGTTTCAAATGTCACCAAAGCACCCTCTTGTTGATCTTAAAAAAGCTTACTTAAAATTTTAGTACTACAATCTTAAGTTGATTATTTCTTAAAAACCTTACGTCCATATTAGTTTTTTATTGATTGTTTAGTTTGTCACACCCTCTTAAATTTCATAAGCTTTCTAAAAACAAATATAGGGAGAGATTATGACAGATCAATTAGGTGCTCTTACTACTATATTTACAGAATTTTACTACTGGGTAACGGTAGTACTGATGTTTTTAATTCACGTCGGGTTCTGTATGTATGAAGTTGGCGCCTCACGTTATAAACATCACCAACACACTTTAATGAAAAATACAATGTTGATACCTTTGGTAACAATTACTTGGTTTTTCTTTGGTTGGTGGATTTACTGGGCGTTTCCAACAGGACCGGGAATAGCGCCATCAATAATGACAGAAAGTACTGCATTGATAACTGATGAAAGTACTTTTAGTTCTAAATGGTATACACCAAACTCAGAGTTTATGGCGGTCAATTTAGGTGACCACATAAGTGGAGTATTCTGGGCTGCATTCTTACTATTTTCATGGACTGCTGCTTCTATCGTTTCAGGAGCGATCATTGAAAGAATTACAACTTTTGCATTTGGAATTTTAGCGATTGCAATTGGTTCATGTTTCTGGGTGATTGATGCTGCTTGGGGATGGCACTTTGATGGATGGATGCTCAAAATTCTAGGATATCATGATGCTTATGCATCGGGAGTAATTCACGCAATTGCGGGTGGATTTGCTTTAGGTGTTCTTATGGTTTTGGGACCAAGAATTGGAAAATTCTCATCAAGTGGTGAGCCAAGAAATATAGGACCAAGAAATCCTTGGCTAGTAACTGTTGGATTATTTTTAATCTATACTGGTTTCTGGGGATTTTATGCGGCATGTAATATACCGATATTTGATCTTGGACCTGAGTATGGCATGGAAGGTGTAACTTACTGGACAGCTACAAACATATATGTAACCCCTACTACACTTAGTGGTATAACTTTTAACTTCTTGATGTCGTTGTCAGGTGGATTATTAGCTGGATACGTGATCGCTAAAGGTGATCCTTTCTGGACTTACTCAAGTGGACTAGCAGGTATCATCTGTGCTTCAGCTGGAAATGATTTATATCATCCAATTCAAGCAATGATCATTGGTATGATCGGTGTTGTAATTGCATATAAACTACATTACTGGGTTGAACGTAAGTTCAAAATTGATGATGCAGTTGGAGCAGTTGCAGTACATGGTTATGCAGGCTTTGTTGGTCTTGTGATTTGTGGATTTGTTTTAAATGGCTACCCTTCTTCTGGTTACAGTGTTGGCGCTATGTGGGACGGATCAACTTATGCAACAATCAATCCATTAGGACAATTTCTAGGAGCAATAATTATGTTCGTAGTTCTTGGGCTAATACCAGGTTACGTTATAGCTAAAATACTTAGCGCAATGGGTAAATTAAGAATCCCACGTGAAGTTGAAATAGCTGGACTTGACTATGAAATGATGGAGGACGATAGAGATGCTGAAAAAGCAGTCGCCTCTTCAACTAGGTAAAGGAGAAATATATGGCTACAGTAACAAACTGGATAGATCATTTAAGTGCTGAAGAAGTTGTCGGAGCAGTTTATCCGGGAGCTGGATCTAGTGAAACTTTACTAGTTATGATTGGTATAGTTTTATGGATAGGCTGGCATGTTTTAACTGCTAAATCTGAAAGTGAAAAACTTTCAAGATTAGCTAAGAAAAGACATGGTGCAAATGATCATAAGAGTAATATTACCGACTGGTAATATAATTTAAAATTTGGGCGCTGCTTTACTGTGGCGCCCTTTTTTTACAAAGTTTCTATAATGACAGAAAAAAATAATGAAAACCAAAGACCAAGCAAGATGATAGGTGTAGTATTTCCAAAAGCAAAATATGGAGTTATTGCAGCTATAATAATTATTATTGGTGTTAATTTAATTTATTATAAAGAAACAATATTTTCATTTTTTAAATAATGACAAAAAATTTAGAAAAAATAGCTAAATCAAAAAAAATTAAATATTTTTTAATTAGCTTTGTGGATTTATTTGGTGTTTTAAGATCAAAATTAGTCCCAGCAGAAGCTATAAGCGAAATGCAAAAAAATGGAGCTGGATTTGCAGGATTTGCAACATGGCTAGATATGTCACCAGCAGACACAGACATGTTTGCCATTCCAGATCCTGATAGTTTAATTCAATTACCTTGGAATAAAGAGGTTGGTTGGTTAGCTTCAGATTTATGGATGGGTGGAAAACCAGTTAGTGCCTCTCCAAGAGTTATGCTTAAAGAGCAAATAAAAAAACTTAGTAAAAAAAATTTTCAAATGAAATCAGGTGTAGAATGTGAATATTTTTTAATTTCACAAGATGGATCTAGTATCGCAGATCCAAGGGACACACAATCAAAGCCATGTTATGACCAATCAGCTTTAATGCGTAGATACGATTTAATTAAAGAAATTTGTGATAGCATGATTGAGATGGGTTGGCGCCCTTACCAAAATGACCATGAAGATGCTAATGGTCAATTTGAAATGAATTGGGATTATGATGATTGTTTAATTACAGCAGATAGGCATGTTTTTTTTAAATACATGGTAAAATCCTTATCTGAAAAGCATGGTCTTAGGGCAACATTTATGCCAAAACCATTCAATAATCTAACTGGAAATGGTTGTCATGCACATATTTCTCTTTGGACAGATAAAACAAATAAATTTTTAGATAACGGTGACAGGTTAGGACTAACTAGAACTGCATACAATTTTTTAGGAGGAATAATGCAGTTGGCACAACCTCTTTCTGCTTTTTTTAATCCTACTGTAAATAGTTATAGAAGAATAAATGCTCCACCCACAAAATCTGGAGCATCATGGTCACCAAGTAGTATTTCTTACACAGGAAATAATAGAACTCATATGATTAGAGTTCCTGACTCTGGAAGGTTTGAGTTAAGACTGATGGACGGCTCCTCAAATCCATATTTACTACAGGCAGGTGTGATAGCAGCTGGTTTACACGGACTGAATAATAAAATTGATCCTGGCGAAGCACTATCATGCAATATGTACAATGATTTTAAAAATTACCCACACTTGAAAAAATTACCAGATGAAATAGAAGATGCTTTAACCTTTCTTAAAGATAGTAGAGAATTAAAAGAAGCTTTTGGAGAAGATGTTATTAACAGTTATATAAAGTTAAAAAATATGGAAATTGATGATTTTTTTAAATATGAAAATTTTGATAAGAAAGAACCAGTTACTAACTGGGAAAAAAATAGTACGCTTGATTGTTAATCATAATGAAAACAATTTTAAAAAAAGATCTTTGGTCTATTACATCATTTCTTGAAAATAAAAATCATAAATTCGATAAAAAAAATATATTCAATAATCTTCCAGAAAGTTTTATTGATGATGCAATAAAATCAATTTCTAGTTGGAAAACTTATAAGCCTACCCCTTTAATTAAATTAAATAAATTAAACAATGAATTAAAGTTCAAAGAAATTTATTATAAAGATGAAGATAAAAGATTTGATCTCAAATCCTTCAAAGCATTAGGTGGGGCTTTTGCTGTATACAAAATAGCTAATGAAAAAAAAAATATAACAGTCGCTACTGCAACAGCAGGTAATCATGGTAGATCTGTAGCATGGGGAGCTCAAAGACTAGGTTTAAAATGTAAAATTTTTATAAGTGAAAATGTTAGTGAGTCTAGAGCCGAAGCAATGAGAAATTTAGATGCAGAAGTAATAAAAGTGAAGGGCAATTATGACAATTCATTGAAGGAGTGTGTAGAGCAATCAAATAAAAATAACTGGGAAATTGTGCAAGATGTTTCTTGGGAAGGCTATAAAGAAGTGCCAAAAATGATAATGGCTGGATACACAATTATGATAAAAGAAATTATCGATCAAATAGATAAGGATTCAATTACGCATGTTTTTCTTCAAGCAGGCGTAGGAGGAATGGCAGCAGCAATGATTGCAGGATTTGCTAAATTATCAAAAAATATTCCTCAGTTTATTATAATAGAGCCAGAGAATGCGGACTGTGTATTTCAAAGTATCAAAAATGGTAAACCAACCACTGTTGATATAAAAAAAGAAACAGTTATGGGTGGTATGTCCTGTGGTGATGTATCAAGTATTGCTTGGGAAATTCTGAAAAATTCGGCTAATTACTGCCTAACTATTCCAGATAAAGCAATCTCAACAGCTGTAGCACTTTTAGCAGAAGCTCGTTTATCAGAAGAAAAGGTTATAAGTGGAGAATGTGCAGTTCCAGGTGTAATTGCGTTAATAAGCTTATTTAATAATAAAGAATACCTAGATAAGTTAAAACTTAATTCAAAATCAAATGTACTTTTATTTGGTTGTGAAGGTTTAACGGACAATGCAATGTATCAAAAACTACTAAATGATGGATTGCAAAAAATCTAAGTAAATATGACAAAGAAAGCCATTTTTTGGATAAGAGAAGATTTTAGAATTGAGGAGAACAAGGCCTTAGCTTACGCAACTCATAATCACGAGAACGTGAGTGCTCTTTATATATATAATTCAAAAAATTTTGATAAAAAAAGAGAAGCCCAAAAATGGTGGATATCTAAATCTTTAGAGAATTTCAACTTAGATCTAAAAAAACTAAATATTACATTAGAAATTCAGTTAGGTGATGAACTTGAAATACTTTCCCACATTAAAAAAAAAGATGATGTAACTATTTATTGGAATAAAGTTTATGAGCCAGATGTGATCAACAAAGGTAAAAAAATAAGAGATATATTTATTAAAAATGAAGTTCCATATAAGTATTTTAAAGGTAACATTTTAGTAGAATTTCAAGAAATGACTAAAGATGATGGTACGCCATATAAAGTATTTACTCCTTTTTGGAAAAAAACTGAACAATTATATATTTCAAAAACACTCTCTAAATATCATAAAGTTAAATCAAAAGATAAAAAAATTAAATTTTTTAAAAAATCAATATCGGCAAAAGAAATTTTACCCAAAAAGGATTGGTATAAAAAATTTGAAAGATATTGGAACCCTTCGGAGTCTGAGGCTAAAAAATATTTACAAGAACTAATAAAAAATAAAATTGAAGACTATGGAGAAACAAGAGATATTCCAGGTGTTAGTGGAACATCAAAACTTTCTCCTTTTTTAAAATTTGGTCAAATACATGTCGAAACAATTTGGAAAAAATGCCAAGATATTAAAATCAAAAAGATAGGATATAGAAAATATATAAATGAATTAGGATGGAGGGAATTTTCTCACAGCTTAATTAATTATTTTCCACAGATGCTTAAGGGCAACCTTAGAAAAGATTTTGATAATTTTCCTTGGGTCAAAAATGAAATATTTTTAGAAAAATGGAAAAGAGGCATGACAGGATACCCTATTGTAGATGCTGGCATGAGAGAATTATATCAAACTGGGTGGATGCACAACAGGGTCAGAATGATTGTTGCTTCATTTCTTGTTAAACATTTAAGAATTCATTGGATGGAAGGTGAAAAACATTTTCAAAATTGTTTAGTTGATTACAATCAAGCAAGTAATGTTGCACAATGGCAGTGGGTTGCTGGATGTGGCGCAGATGCAGCACCTTATTTTAGAATATTTAACCCCATTCTTCAGGGTGAAAAATTTGACAAGGAGGGTCTATATGTAAAAAAATGGGTTCCAGAGATAAATAAAGTTCCAGAAAAATTTACTCATAAACCCTGGGAAATGGAACTTAAATACCAGCAAGCTATTCAAACTATAATTGGTAAAGACTACCCTAAACCTATTGTCATCCATGAAAATGCTAGAGCTTCTGCGCTCGAGGCTTTCAAGACTTTAAAAAAAAAATAAATTAATCACCAATAAAATGATGAATTATACTTCTGTTTTGAGGATCAATTCTATGTTCAAAAAGATAAATACCCTGCCAAGTTCCAAGTAACAATAAATTGTTTTTAACACTTAATGATATTTGATTGTTGGTAAGTGCTGATTTTATATGGGCAGGCATATCATCTTTACCTTCAGTGGTATGCGTGTAAAGCTTATTGTTCATTGGAACTAATTTATCAAAATAATTAATTAAATCAGTTTGTACATCAGGATCCGCATTTTCTTGAATTATTAATGATGCGCTAGTGTGCTGTATACTCAAATTTATAATTCCATTATTAAGGTTGTTTTCTTTTATCCAATGCTGCGTTCTATCCGTAAACTGATAAAGTTTTTGCCCACTTGTTTCAATTTCTAAATTAAAAAAAACTTGTCTCATCATTAATTATATTTTATTGAAGTTAATTCATATAATCGACTTATAGTTCTTTTAAAAACATTAGCTAAACCCTTGGATGATCCTATCAAGTTTAATTGTGATTTAGATGAAATCATTAATGGTATATTTTTTTCATACAGAATATCAATTAACGTAACAAATCTTTGTTGATGATTGGAATTATCATTATTAAAATTAGGAATATTTTCTATGATAATAAAATTACACACTTCAGCAATTTTTATATAATCTTCGGCACCAATATTTTTGGTACATAAATCTGTAAAATCAAATCTTGAAATACCATTATAATATTTTTTAATATAAAATTTTCTTCCTTTAACTGTTAAAACTTTTTCTTTAATTGGTATATTTTTAGTTATTTGTCTAAAATATTTGTTAACTTTAAAATTAGTATTTTCATTTAAAGGGTATAAAAATCTTTCATTCTTATTTACCTGAGACTTTCTATAATCTTCTTTAATATCAAGAGTTTGTTGGTAGCATTTATTTTTCATAATCTTAATAAAGGGCATGAATTGTTCCCTTTGTAGTCCTTCTTTATAGAGATCATTAATTTTAATGTTTGAGGAAAATAAAACTTTGATATTTTCATCGAAGATCTTTTTGAAAAGGTTACCTAAAATCATTGCATCTACAATATTGGTTACCTGAAATTCATCTAAATAAATTAATTCATATTTTTTTTTTATTTTGTTAACAAATTTATCAATAATATTTTCTTTTTTATTTTTTTTATTTTCAAATACAAAATCATGGAAACTAATCATAAATTCATTAAAATGTAATCTTTGTTTTTTAAATTTTAAATTCTCATAGAAAAAATTTAAAATCATTGTTTTGCCTACCCCAACACCACCTTGCAAATAAAAACCAGGCTTATAGTTTTTTTTAGAAAATATTTTTTTTACAAATGATTTATTAAAATTTAAGTCATAAAAATGATTTATTGTTTCAATTATATTTATTTGATTAGGATTTACCTCTAAGTTATTTTTTTTACAATAATTATGAAATAATTTATTTAAATTCATTTTTTAGTTTTAAAATCAATACCATATTCTGATCTTGGGCCTTTTCTTAAACCAAATGGTCCTGGTATGAAAATTGTCATAGGTTTTGTTCCTGGTTTTAGGTCTACTCTATGAAGATTATTTGCTGATCTAAAACCGATATACCCTGGTGGTCGCCAAAATTTTCCTGTTTTTAATGTTTCCCAATATCCTCCTCTTAATATAATTGTTATATACGGACAAAGATGTGTATGAACACCGTCACCATGATCATCTGCTAACATTTCATGTATTAATATATTAAAAGGAAACCATCTTGGTCTATATCTCCATAAAACATAGTATCTATTCATCCATGGTTTTGCTTCTTTAAATTTAGGATGCGAGGGCCCCCTATCTAAAACAACCTTCTTTCTTCCTAACTTATCAAGAAGTTTTAAAAACATATTAATTTAGTTTAATAATAGAATTTTCTTTAGCTATAAATAGACTGTTATTAAGTACCGCTGGTCTCAAAATTTTTTCTTTATCTATTTTTAAGGTTAATTTTGTTTTTCCTGTCTCAATATCAATTAGTAATAGTCGTCCATTATCGGTTGTTAAATAAATATTATTATTAGCAACTATAAATCCTGTCGGTTTTATTTTTTTTCTTTTTTTATATTTAACATTTTTGAATATATCCGTGACTCTTAGGATATTACCTGAGTTTTTATCTATAATAAAAAGATAACCATTCTCTGATACTGTAAATATATAACTATCTATTAAAGTAGGTCTTAAAATTGAATTAATATTTTGTTTCCAATTAAGTATCCCTGTATTTAAATCTAAAGAAAAAAAAGAATTTTTATTATTAGATAAATATATTGCGTCTTTATCTGCAACTATGATTGATGTTTTAAGAAAAAATGCGTCATCATAAATGAGGCTACTTTGAGTTGGTGTTTGCCAGATCATTTGTCCAGTATTAATATCTACAGCTGTAATATCTCCCACAGAATTATTAAAAATAATTTTTTCGTTAACAATTACAATTGAAAGTTTTTCTTGTGATCTAACTAATGACCTATCTGTTTTTACAGACCACAATTTATTCCCATCTAAAATTGAATAAGCATTTAGAGTATTATTAAAATCTACTATAAAAAAATGATCTTTATAAATCTTAATTTGAGAATTAAAAGGTGCGATATTTTTTTTAGACCACAGCATTTCACCAGTAAAGATATCTATAGCATAAAATTTTGTTATATTATCAGCAACAATAAGTTTTTTTTGATTATTTGCAAAAAACAAAATTGGATTTTGTTTTTTTTCTAATTTTGAATAATAATTTTTTTTCCATATCAATTTTGAATTTTCATCAAACTTTAAAATAGATCCATTGTTATCAAAAAATATTATATTTTGTCTCTCAAAGTTTATTTCTGGGTTGTATTCAAAAAATCTTTCTATTTTTGAAAATTTGAATTTTGATTTATTTTCTATATTTCCAAAAAAACTAATTCTGCCATTATTATTGTCATAATTATTTATAAAACTATTCTTAATTGTTTTAGAATAAAGGCTAATTTTTAAGTTTGGATTAAATTCTAAATCAAGAGATTTTTGTTTCTGAATTATTTTTTCTGAATTATCATTTATTTCCTCTGCAATTTTTTCATTACTCCAAAATTTAGAATTTTTATTAAATGAACAACTGGTAAAAAAAATAAATATAAATAAAATTTTTAATATATTATTCACGAAGATCTTTATTGAGTCTTTTTTGAGATTTTATTTTTATATCAATATTTGTATTTGGTAATTCTAGAATTTGGTTGAAAAACTCTTTTGATTTTTGTTTTTCATTTTTTGAATAAAAGAATTCAGCAATTAAATAAAGTGAATGAGACTTCCATATACTATCTGAGTTAATTATTGGATTTAATAATTTTATTAATTCATTTTCTTCAATAGTGTTAGAATTAAACAAGGCTTTCTTGTAGATTATTAAATTCTTAACTTCTTTTTTTAATGAAGTATCATCAATTAAAACATCAAATAAATTATTAATATCTTCATTGTTATCAATTAAATTGTTATCTATCAAAAAATATAGCGCAAGTGGAGAATATGTTGTGTCTTTTTTTTTAATTATAGATTTAAGTTCACTAACAGTAGCTTCTTTTTTTTCTTCTTTAAAAGAAAATACTGTTGAATTGAATTGATCAGCTAACTTTGCCTTATTAATTTTTTTGATTTCATTAAAAGAAAAATAACCTATTGTTACAATCACAATTATTGAGCTTATTATAATAAGATTTTTTTTATTATCTAAAAAAAACTTCTTAATTTTTTCATTTCTAGTGTTTGTATTTATTATTGTTATTTCTTCGTCCATATTTACATCATTTTCCTTAATACGTATTGAAGTATCCCACCATTTTTATAATACTCCAATTCATTTTTAGTATCAATTCTACAGAGAGTTTTGATTTTCTTTATATCACCTGATGCATACTTTATTTCTACCAAAACTTGATTTGATGGTTCAATTCCCTTTTCTAACTCTATAATAGTAATTAATTCAGATCCTATTAAATTTAAATTTTTTCTATTCATTTTATCAGTAAATTGTAATGGTAATACTCCCATGCCTATTAAATTTGATCTGTGGATACGTTCAAAACTTTCGGCTATTACTACTTTTACACCTAATAATTTTGTTCCTTTGGCTGCCCAATCTCTTGAAGAGCCAGTACCATATTCTTTTCCACCAATAACCACTAAATCAGTTCCTCTTTTTTTATATTCTTTTACTGCATCATAAATTGGCATGACTTTTTCCTCAGGATAAACCTTTGTAAAGCCACCTTCTGTACCTGGTGCCATTTCATTTTTTATTCTAATATTTGCAAAAGTTCCTCTCATCATCACTTCATGATTACCTCTTCTAGATCCATAGGAATTATAGTCTTTAGGCAGTATTTGGTGTTCCATAAAGTATTCTCCAGTAGGGCTTTCTTTTTGAATATTTCCTGCGGGTGAAATATGATCTGTTGTGACCATATCGCCTAATATTAACAAAGGCCTTGCTTCTTTAATTGCTTTAATTCCTTCTGGATCTTTGGGTAAATTTTCAAAAAAAGGAGGCTTTTTGACATATGTTGATCCTGGATCCCAATTATAAATACTTGTTTTTTCAGTTTTGATCTCCTGCCATTGCTTTGGGCCTTCTGAAACATTCGAATATCTTTTTACAAACATTTCAGCATTTAAAGCATCAGCCAAAGTTTCCTCTATTTCTTTATTAGATGGCCAAATATCCTTTAAATAAATTTCTTTTCCATCATTTGATTTTCCTAAAGAGTCTTTGTAAAGATCAAATTCCATATGACCAGCAAGTGCATAAGCAACAACAAGTGGTGGTGATGCTAAATAATTTGCTTTTATATGTGGTGAAATTCTTCCTTCAAAATTTCTATTTCCAGACAAAACAGAAACTGCATAAATATCTTTACTATTTATAGAGTTAACGATTTCTTCAGGCAATGGTCCTGAATTTCCTATACAAGTTGTGCAACCATAACCTACTAAATTAAATCCAAGCTTATCTAGAAACACGTTAAGTCCTGCTTTTTTTAAATAATCAGTTACCACTTGTGAGCCAGGTGCCAGAGATGTTTTTACCCATGGTTTTGTTTCAAGGCCAAGTTCTACTGCTTTTTTGGCTAATAATCCTGCTCCAATTAATACATTTGGATTTGAAGTGTTAGTACATGATGTGATTGCAGCAATTAATATTGATCCATCTTTTATTTCATAATCTTTTTCAGAAACTTTTGAAATATTTTGTTTTTTTCTACCTGTTGCTTCTTCAAAAACTTTCTTAAATTCTTTTGAAGCATCAGTTAATAATACCTTATCTTGTGGTCTTTTTGGTCCAGAAATTGTTGGAACAACTGTCGACATGTCTAATGAAAGTGTATCTGTAAATTCTATTCCTTCACTTGCCCATAAACCTTGTTCTTTTGCATAGCTTTCTACAATTTTCACAGTATTTTGATCTCTTCCCGAAAACTCAAGATATTTTAGTGTTTCCTCATCAATTGGAAAAAATCCACATGTTGCACCATATTCAGGAGCCATGTTTGCTATAGTTGCTCTATCTGCAAGTGTTAGGTTCTTTAAACCTTTTCCATAAAATTCGACAAATTTTCCAACTACCCCTTTATCTCTTAGCATTTTGACAACTGTTAAAACTAAATCAGTTGCTGTGGTACCTTCTGGCATTTTATTTGTTATCTCAAAGCCAACTACTTCTGGTATTAACATTGAAATTGGCTGTCCTAACATACCTGCCTCTGCCTCAATGCCTCCAACACCCCATCCAAGAACTGATAGTCCATTAACCATAGTAGTATGGCTATCTGTTCCTACCAAAGTATCTGGAAATAGATAATTTTCATTTTCAAATTTTTCTGACCAAACTACTTTTGATAAATATTCTAAATTTACTTGATGACAAATTCCTGTTCCTGGGGGAACAATTCTAAAGTTATTGAATGCTTGTTGGCCCCATTTTAAAAAAGAATACCTCTCACCATTTCTTTGAAATTCAATGTCTACATTTTTTTCAAAAGAATCTGAATTTGCAGATTTATCAACTTGTACAGAATGATCAATAACCAAATCAACTGCAGATAAAGGGTTTACATTATTGGGATCTTTGTTTTTTTCTTTGACTGCTTCTCGCATTGCCGCTAGGTCAGCTACCGCTGGAATTCCTGTATAATCCTGAAGTAAAACTCTTGCTGGCCTGTAAGCTATTTCAGTATTTGATTTTTTAGTTTTTAACCAGTTTTTTATCGACTCAATTTGATTTTTTGTAACAGATAGATCGTCTTCATATCTCAAAAGATTTTCTAATAGCACTTTAAGAGACTTTGGTAGTTTTGAAATACCCTCTAAGCCATTCTTTTCTGCCTCTATTAATGAATAATATTTATACTCACTACCATTAATATTAATCACCTTTAAAGAATTATAAGAATTTTTGTTTCCTGGTTTCATTTAGTTTAGATATAGAACCCTATTATACAAACGATAAGTAGCAAGGACATAGCATAATTAAACCGTTTAATGAAATCATTATTTGTCGCGAATTTCCTTAAAAACTTACCAAAAAAAGCCCATGAAGTAATGCTTGTCAAAGCTGTCAAAGAACATACAGCTATAACTGTTAAAGAACTATTTATATAATCTTCTTCTATTACAAATTTTGAAACTAAAGTTATCCCTGCCATCACTCCTTTTGGATTTAAAAATTGGAATATAAATGTGTCTATAAATGTAACAGGATTAACTTTTTTATCTTCTTTAGCTGATGATGAAAATGAAATTTTATAAGCTAAATACAATAAAAAAAAAGTTCCTAAAATTCTAATTATTTCTTGGATGACTGGATACTTTAAAAAAGTTGATATCAATGCAAAGATAGTCAAAATAACAAAAGATGTATATCCTAACCAAGTACCCATTATTAATGGTATTGTTTTTTTTATTCCAAAATTAAAGCCTGAATAAGAAGCTACAGCATTATTTGGACCAGGTGTAAAACCTAAAGAACAAGAAATTCCTATTAATAATAATAACTCTGGATGCATAAAGGTTAAGCTATTGGAAGACCATTTTCAGACTCTTGAGATGGATGAACCAGTATAACTTTACCCTCTTTATCTATAGAGCCTAATATAAGCACTTGAGATACCACTCCTGCAATATTTTTTTCAGGGAAATTACACACTCCGATAACTTGTTTTCCTTTCAAATTATCTTCATTATAGTAGTGAGTAATTTGGGCAGATGACTGTTTTACTCCAATCTCTTTACCAAAATCGACTTTAATTACTAAAGATGGTTTCCTAGCTTTTTCATTTTTTTTTACAGAGATCACAGTGCCAACGCGAATGTCTACTTTGTTAAATATATCAAAGGTGATTTGTTCTTTCATATATTTAATATATAATGGATCATAAATATGAGTACAGAAAATAATCCAGAGCAATTGTATAATAATTCAGTTCAAATTTTAACAGACTTAATAGCTTTTAAAACTATCTCAGGAGAAGATAACAGTCCTTTAATTGATTATTGTGATAATATCTTAAAAAAGTTAGGTGCTAGTTCTTTTAGAACTTTTGATGATGAAAAAAAAAGAGTAAATTTGTTTGCTACACTAAAAGCTAAAAATTCAAATAATAAAAAGCCAATTATTTTGTCGGGACATACTGATGTAGTACCTGTTTCAAAGGGTTGGAGTTCAGATCCATTTACTGCAACTATTAAAGATAATAAATTATACGGTAGAGGTTCGTGCGATATGAAAGGTTTTATTGCTTGTACTTTAGCTTATGCACCTATTTATTCTAAATCAAATTTAGATAGAGACATTCATTTCTCATTTACATTTGATGAAGAAACTGCATGTCAGGGTGCACCTATACTGATAGAGGAATTAAAAAAAAGAGATATTAAAGACGGTATTTGTATAATTGGTGAACCAACTAATATGAAAATCATTGATGCTCATAAAGGATGTTATGAATACACAACTTATTTTAAGGGCTTAGCAGGACATAGTTCAGCTCCTCACAAAGGTGTAAGTGCTGTTGAATATGCATCTAGATATGTGAATAAATTAATTGAGCTTAGAGAGAAACTTAAAACTAGAGCGCCTAAAGACTCAATTTTTGATCCACCTCACTCTACTCTTTCTATTGGTGGTGTGTTTGGTGGTATTGCTCACAATGTAATAGCAGACAAATGTCATGTTAATTGGGAGACACGACCTGTTGTTAAAGAAGACGGTATATTTTTAAATCAAGAAATTGATAAGTATGCAAATGAGGAGCTATTACCTGAAATGAAAAAAATTTTTCCTAATGCTTCAATTAAAAAAGATATTATCGGTGAAATAGTTGGATTTGATAGACAAGATAAATCAGATGCTTGTGAATTAATTTCAAGTTTAACAGGTGATAATTCTAGACAAGTTGTTTCTTTTGGAACAGAAGCAGGTTTATTTCAAGAAATTGGGATCAGTACAGTGGTCTGTGGACCAGGATCAATTGATCAAGCTCATAAAATTGATGAGTTCATTGTTTTGGATGAACTCAAAAAATGTTTAAACTTGCTTGATGGTATCAAAGCAGAGTCTGTTCCAAATTAATAAATTGTTAAACTTGACAAAGTAAATTATAATTTTCTATGTCTAAAAAAAATCCAAGAGATATGGTTGGGTATGGCTCCAAAGATAAAAAGATTGAATGGCCTAATAATGCACGTATCGCTGTTCAAATAGTTTTAAATTATGAAGAAGGAGCTGAAAATTGTGTTTTAAATGGTGATAGTCACTCAGAAACTTTCTTATCAGAAATCATTGGTGCTCAGCCTGTAAAAGGTAGACATATAAATATGGAGTCTCTTTATGAATATGGTTCAAGAGCAGGATTTTGGAGACTACACAAACTATTTCAGGAAAAGAAAATTCCTATCACAGTTTTTGGAGTTGGTATGGCTTTAGAAAAAAATCCTGAAGTTTGTAATGCTATAATAGAAGCCGGCTATGAGGTTGCATCTCACGGATGGAGATGGATTGATTACCAAAATATCAAAAAATCTGAAGAAAAAAAACATATGAATCTTGCTATTAAATCTCATACAAAAATTTTTGGAGAAAGACCTAATGGTTGGTATACGGGCAGATGTAGCCCCAACACTAGAGATCTAGTTATTGAAGATGGTGGTTTTTTATACGATAGTGATTCATACAGTGATGACTTACCTTATTGGGAAACCAGAAATAAGAAAAAACAATTAATTATTCCTTACACTTTAGATAATAACGATATGCGATTTGCGACTAATCAAGGATTTAATACGGGTGATCATTTTTTTTCTTATTTAAAGGATAGCTTTGATGTTTTATACGAAGAGGGAAAAACAAACCCCAAAATGATGTCAGTAGGATTACACTGTAGATTAATTGGAAAACCTGGTAGGATACAATCTTTAAAAAAATTTCTAGATTATATTCTTAAACATGAAGATGTGTGGATTTGTAAGAGAATTGATATAGCCAAACATTGGATTAAAAACTATTCTGAATAATGTCAAAAAAAATTATTTATACAAATGGACTTATTGATTTAGCTCAACCTCGACTGGGCACTAAGATTATATTTAAAACTGACGACTTTTTTGCTTCAGCTAATAGAATTATTAATCCCTTGCCAGCAGTTTTTAAGGAAGGTTTATTTGATAAAAATGGTAAATGGATGGATGGTTGGGAGTCTAGAAGAAAAAGAACTAAAGGGCATGATTACATAATTTTAAAATTAGGAAAACCTGGTTTTGTTAAAAAGGTTGATGTTGATACCTCACATTTTAATGGAAATCAGCCATCAATGATTTCTATTGAAGGTGCAAATTCTAGTTCAAATAAGGTAAATCAATTAAAGTGGGAACCATTACTTTCTAAAAAAAAAACACGAGCCAATAGCCATCACTTTTTTACTATAAATAATAGGAAAATTTTTACACATATTAAATTTAATATTTTTCCTGATGGTGGGGTCGCCCGATTAAGATTATTTGGTACAATAGCTAAATCTAATAAATTAAAAAATAAAAAAACAAACCTTGCTTCACTACTAGATGGAGCTTCAGTGGTTGCTTGTAATAATGAACATTTTGGTAAAGCTGAAAATATTTTAGCCCCTGGTAAATCAAAAAATATGGGTGATGGATGGGAAACAAGAAGAAGACGAGGCCCAGGATTTGATTGGTTAATATTAAATTCTTTAACTGGAAAAGAAATTGATAAAATTGAAATTTCCACTCATCACTTTAAAGGTAACTTTCCAAGCCATTGCTCGTTACAAGCAACTTACTTGCCAACATCAAAAAACTTTAAAAAAATTGTAAATTCTTCAGCCAAATGGAAATATTTATTAAAAAATGCAAAACTATCATCTAATAAAATACATATTTTTAAAAATAATTTAATGAAAAAGGATAAAATTAATTTTATAAAAATTAGTATTTTTCCAGATGGTGGAATATCGCGATTTAGAATTTACGGAAAAAATATATGAACAACATAATAATTAAACCTAAAATGATTAATAAAGAAAACTTTAAAAAGTTTGGTGATATGATCACCACAAATGGCATCAAACCTTTGGAAATAAATGACGGTTATGCAAAACGGTATGATGGGATAGCTACCCTAGATGCAAAAAAAGATAATGGAGAGTCTATAATTAGTATTTTCTCAGCATTAAAAAGATCCTTTCCTATGAAAGTTGATATGATGGAAAAACATCCTCTCGGAAGCCAAGCTTTTATCCCTATGAAAGAAACTACTTTTTTAGCTTTTGTTGCCCCTGAGGGTGACAAGCCTGACTTAGATAAAGTAGAAGCTTTTATTATTCCAAAAGGAGTTGGTGTTAATTACAATGCTGGAATTTGGCACTTTCCTTTAATTGCAACTGAAGATATGGATTTTTTAGTTGTTGATAGAAAAGGTAAGGGTAATAATTTAGTTCTTCACGATTTAAATAAACAAAATATCACTTTAGAATTTCAAAAATAAAAAAAGCCCATCAATAAATTGATGGGCTTTTAATTAGAGTTTTAATTATTTTTTAGATATTGCTAAATGAACTACAGCACCAAGAGATGCTCCAATAATCCAAGCATATCCTCCGCCACCACCTAGGTTAGCAAAGAAATCATCTAAACCTAAAAATAGAATGTTTGGCCAAACTGTTCCAACAGCTATATAACCTGAAACAACCCATGCTAGGATTGCTTTTTGGTTAAAACCACCATTGTAATGATATTTAGCTTTTGGACTAGCATCAAATAATGCATCCACATCTAATCTTTGTTTTTTGATGACATAATAATCAACTATCATGATACCAAATACTGGTGCTAGAATTGCTCCTAAAGTATTAACAAATGGAAATAATCCCATTTGAGTAATAACAGCAACCCACATACCACCAATTACAAAACCAAAACCAGCAGTAATTAATCCCCCGGTTTTAAAATTGATTTTACTTGGCATTAAATTAGCTAAGTCATATGCAGGTGGGATAAAGTTCGCAACCATATTAATACCAACTGTTGCAGCAAAAAATGCAAATGCAGCAATAATTGTTAATCCTAAGTTGTCTACTTTAGCTACCATTTCTGTAGGACTTGCAACATACTCACCAAAGATAGCGATTGTTCCACCAGTGATCATTAAAGTAATAAAAGAGAATAAGATTACATTTCCTACTAATCCCCATAGGTTACCTTTTCTCATTTCATTTTCATTCTTAACAAATCTGGCAAAGTCACCAAAGTTGATTACTACTGCAGCAAAATATCCAACCATAATTGAAAATACAGCTAGGAAAGCTCCAAATGATCCTAATCCTTCAAAACCACCTGAACGTTCTCCTCCAGAAAATATATTACCTACTTCTGAAAAAAGTCCACCACCAGCTTTAGCCCAGATAACTAGCATTAAAAGTATCATCACTACATAAACAGCAGGCCCTGCAAAGTTTAAGAATTTTTTAACAAGATCTACACCTTGCCAAAATAAATAAACTTGGAATCCTGAAACAAATATAAATGAAACCCACATTACACCAGTCATTCCTAAGAACATCTCTGTGCCTGCGTTTCCAGTAATACCTGTGATTAAAAGTGCTACAGCAGTTGAGGCTGCATAAGTTTGAGCTCCATACCAAAACATTGCAACAAGGCCTCTAGCCATTGCTGGAAAGTTTGCTCCAAAAACACCCATACTTACACGGGCAAATACTGGATATGGAATTCCATGTTTTACACTTGGTTTACCTGATAGGTTGACAAGCCACATTATAAAAAATCCTGCAAGAATTAATGCAGCAAATACAGCCCAACCATTTAGCCCTGAAGCTAAAAATAAAGACGCTGCCAAAGTATATCCAAATAAACTTTGAACATCGTTTGCCCATACGTTAAAGATTTCAAACCATCCCCAATTTTTCTTATTTGATGGAGTTGGTGCTAAATCTGCATTGTAGAGCGATTTTGATCTACTCATATTTTATCTCCTCTTAATTTACATTTAAGTATTAATAGGTAAGCGTAATGATTATTATAGGTAAGTAAAACAATTAAAAATTTTTATTATGATAAATTATCCTTGATTTATCTAATCAAATTGAAAAAAAGCCTAAAATGAACTGTTGTAGATTAAAAACATTCTTAACTACTCACTCCAACCACTAACAGCTTTAACTTCTAGATATTCTTCTAAACCTAATTTGCCAGCTTCACGACCAATACCTGAATGTTTATAACCACCAAATGGTGCGTCAGGTGCTAAACCTGCACCATTGATATCGACCATACCAGATCTAAGTTTTCTAGCTACTCTGTTCGCTTTTTTTAGATCTTGTGTTTGAATAAAATTTAAAAGTCCATAAGGCGTATCATTTGCGATTTTAATTGCTTCTTCTTCAGTTTCAAAAGGAATTATTGACAAGACTGGTCCAAAAATTTCTGTTCTAGCTATTTGCATTTGGTTATTTACATCTGCAAATGCTGTTGGTTTAACAAAATAACCCTTATCTAATCCCTTGGGTTTACCCACTCCACCAGCAACTAGTTTTGCTCCTTCATCAATTCCTACTTGAATTAATGATTGAATTTTATCAAATTGAGTTTTTGAAACTACAGGACCTATATGATCTCCTTCTTTTGTAGCAACATCTACTTTCATTGAATTAGCAAATTTTTTAACTCTCTCTACAGCTTCATTATACATTGATTTTTCAACCAGCATTCTAGTTGGCGCATTACAAGATTGTCCAGTATTTCTAAAACATCTTAAAGCACCTCTTTCAACTGCTTCGGCATCTGCGTCTTTAAATATAATGTTAGCTCCTTTTCCTCCAAGCTCAAGACTTACTCTCTTAAAATCTTTTGCTGCATTCTCAGAAATTAAGGCACCTGCTCTTGTTGATCCTGTAAATGAAATCATATTTACATCTGGATGACTTGTTAAAGCATTACCTGTGACCGCTCCATCTCCATTCACTAAATTAAAAACTCCTTTTGGTAATTTAATTTCATCAATCATTTCAGCTAAAATCATTGAGGATAGTGGTGCTATTTCTGAAGGTTTAAGAACCATTGTGCAACCAGCAGCAATTGCAGGAATTACTTTTAAACAAGTTTGGTTCATTGGCCAATTCCAAGGTGTAATTAATGCACAAACACCTTTTGGCTCATGTAAAATATTATTATTAGGAGCATGATCTCCTAAAATATTTTCAAAAGTGTATTCCTTTAAAACTTTGATATAAGATTTGATATGACTAGCACCAGTTCCAGCTTGTAATTGAGTTGAAAAATCAATCGGTGCTCCCATTTCTAAAGATATTGCTTTAGCCATATCTGCCCATCTTTTTTTATAAAGATCATATAGAGCTTCAAGATATTTTAATCTTTCTTCTTTTGTTGAAAAAGCCCAAGTTTCAAATGCTTTTGTTGCTGCGCTTACCGCATCATTTACATCTTCAACTCCTCCTAAAGATATTACCGCACACTCTTCTTCTGTTGATGGATCTATTACTTTTAAGTCATTAGGTTTTTTTGGAGAAACCCACTCACCATTAATATAAAATTTTTTTTGATCTAGCATTTTGTGAAACTATCCTTTCTTTATGATTTTGCAAATAAATTTGTAAGCTCGTAAACTATTGTTGCAGCTGCAAGTGAGGTAACTTCAGCATGATCATAAGCTGGTGAAACTTCAACTACATCTGCTGAAACAAGATTTAAACCAGACAATCCTCTTAAAACATTAACCATCTCTCTTGTAGTCATGCCGGCAATTTCTGGTGTACCTGTTCCAGGAGCAAAAGCTGGATCTAATACATCTATATCTATTGATAAATATAAAGGATTGTCACCTACTCTTTTTTTAATTCTTTCTGCTATTTTATCAGTACCCTCTGTTTGAAACTCATCACAATGAATTATCTTAAATCCAAAACTTTCATCGTTTTTAATATCATCTCTACTATAAAGTGGACCTCTAATACCAACATGCATTGAAGCATCATCCAAAAATAAACCCTCTTCTCTTGCTCTTCTAAATGGAGTGCCATGTGTATAGGGAGCTCCAAAATAAGTATCCCAAGTATCTAAATGTGCATCAAAATGTACTAAAGCAACTGGTCCATTACATTTTTTATTAATTGCTCTTAATAATGGAACTGCAATTGTGTGATCTCCGCCCAAGCTAATTATGCCACCAACTTTATTCAATAAATCAGTTGCACCTACTTCAATTTGTTTTATGGCTTCATCTATACTAAATGGATTGCAAGTAATATCTCCTGCATCTGCAACTTGCTGAACTTTAAAAGGTTCAACATCATAACTCGGATGATAATTAGTTCTTAAATGTCTTGAAGCTTGTCGAATACTTTGTGGTCCAAATCTTGCGCCAGGTCTGTAACTAGTACCGGCGTCAAATGGAACACCTACAATAGCTACATCACAACTTTCAACATCTCTTAGTTCTGGCAATCTTGCAAAAGTTGAAGGGCCAGCAAATCTTGGAACTTTAGTTCCACTTACCGGTTGAACAGGATTTTTATTACGATCTTTTTTCATTTATAAACAAAATGTACCACATTCTTTTTAAATGGAATATCATCTATATTAAAATTATGAAGATTTTTAAGCTCTTTTTACTATCTTTTATTTTAATAACACCTGTCAAAGCAAATACAATTTATAATTTAATAAAAATTCCAAATTTAGAAATTTATGAATTAAAAACAACTAACAATCTAAAATATTTTTATGCTGAAAAGCCTTTTGTACTTGGTATTCAAAAAAATATATCCTGTACAAATTCAGATAAACAAACCTATGATGAAAAATATCAAATAATTTCTAAAAATTTAAATAGATATTCGAAACAATTTTTAAAAAAAATTAATCTTAAATATATTGTTATGTGTGAAAACTTATCAATTTCGGGAATTAATACCGCAGGAATTCCTGATCATTTGATGAAAACCTTAATAATTGACCTAAAGTTTAATGAAAAATATTTTGAAAGAGTTATTCATCATGAATTATTTCATGTCATAAATGATGGATTCAAAGAACTTTTTAATGAAGATGAGTGGAAAAAATTTAATGATAAAAATTTTAAATATGCGGATTGCTCTACATGTTCTAAAAAATTAGGTTTAGATACTTACCAAGACACAAATGGGTTTTTTACTGAGTATTCAAAAACGATAACATCTGAAGATATGGCTGAGGTTTTTTCTCATTTAATTACAGATAGATATCAAAATACAAACGATAATATACTTAATCAAAAAGTTGAGTTTATAAAAGATAAGTTAAGCAAAATAGATAATACTTTCGAATTTTAGAAATGATTAAAAAAATTAAACCTAGTTTATTTGAAAAATTAACACTTATTTTTCTTTTACTGCTTGGGATTTTTGCTTTGAGTTTTACTATAGTAATTAACAATAAATGCTTATTTGTAAAAAATTTTGATCCACAAAAAATTGATTTCACTAAACCAGGGGAAATTGTTGTAATGAATGTTGAATGTGGGAATGTTATTATTGAATTATATCCAGATGTATCCCCAAAAGCAGTTAATAGGTTCAAAAATTTAATAAAGTCAAACTCTTATGACAACGTTGCATTTCATAGGGTAATTAAAGACAAATTAGTTCAAGCCGGTGATCTAGAATTTGGTAAAAAAGATAAATTAGATTATGGAAAAATAGGTACTGGAAAATCAGGTCTTGGAACAATCAAATCAGAGATTGATGCTGAGTTTAATTTTGAAAGAGGTTCGGTTGGTTTAGCGAGAACTTTAAAATATGATACCGAAGATAGTCAATTCTTTATAATTCTTGATGACGAACCTTTGTTTGAAGGTGAATATACTCCTATTGGTAAAGTAATTTATGGGATTAAAGTTTTAGAAAAAATAAAATACTCTCATAGGTCTGAATATGTATTAAGACCTGATTTTATTAATACAATTAGAATGTATCAGTCAGAAGTTAATTAACTAGCGGTTTACCAGTGGCTAAAGTGTGTTTAATTCTATCTTGTGTTTTTTGAGTCTCAATTAATCTCATAAAAGCATCTAATTCCAACTTATATAAGTCATCCTCAGACAATGTTTTATCTATTGTTGTATCTCCTCCACTTAAAACATGAGCTAGTTCTTGAGCAACCAGTAAACCATGATCAAGAATAATTTTTTCATTATAAAGTTTTTCTAAAATTTTATTCATCTCTTCTTTAACCGCTTTTCCAGGAAGTTTAAATTCTGTCTCTAAAGGAGCTTTAAAATCTCTATTATTATTTAAAATTTCTTTTGATACTTCTAAAAGACTATTTCTATTCATTATTTTTTTATCTTCTGGCTTTAAATATTTCATGGGTTCAGCTTCAACTGGTGAGGTTGCAGTTTTTCCATAACCAATAATATCAAATACTTTTAATGGTGCATAATGAGGATCATTTTTTGCTTCATCTGTATCAAGCCATCTTGCTAACATTTCCTTGCATCCACCACCAGCAGGAATTAATCCAACAATTGTTTCAACTAAACCAACTACAATATTTGTGTGTGATGCTACAAAATTACTTTGAACCATAACTTCAAAACCGCCACCAAGAGTTAAACCTGAAGGTGCTGATACCACAGGGTGATCTGAATATTTAAGATGTTTGCACGTTTCCTGAAAATATCCGACAAATTTTTCTATAGATTTAAAATCACTTTTATTTGCAAATTCCATTGTGTAGCTTAAATTTACACCAGCAGAAAATTGCATACTCTCATTAATTATTATTAATGGCTTATCAGTAGCTTTTTTTAAAGCATCCATTGAATCATAATCTAGCGCATTTGCTTTAGTGGTAAATTCAACAATATTATAATCATCAAATCGATAAATTGATGCTGAGCTATTACCATCAATATTTGATGCTGTTTTTTTTACTTTTCCTAATGTTTCAATATCTGTATATTTTTGTCTTATTCCATGAAATTTTTCATTTTTTGTTTCGGCTAATTTTTCTAAGAATTTATTCCCTTCATAATTTTTAAACCTACTAAAGAAATTAGTAACACCAATTTCCTCTAACATTTCAAAAGGGCCTTTACTCCAATTAAATCCAAGTCTCATTGCTTCGTCTATATCGTTAAACTCATCTGTAATTCCTGGAACTAAAGAAGAAGCATAATTAATAATCTTTGAAATAACTGACCATGCATATTCGCCATATTTATCATCTCTATTAATTAATGCCTTTAAATCTACCTTATCTGATTTAATATTAATTTTTTTGGTTGGATTATATTCTCCAGTTTCTAAATTGATTGCTTCAAGAATTTTTTTATTATCAACTTTGTTCATTCTATAGAAGCCACCCTTACCTTTACGTCCGGTGTAGCCAGTTTCTATTAATTTTTTTACTAAAGGAATTTCTTTAGCAACTTCCTGGAAATCATCTGTCTCAGGCAGTTCTTTAATAAAGCTTTTTAGAACATCTGCCATTAAATCTATTCCAATTAAATCATATAAACCAAATACTCCTGTTTTAGGTATACCCATTGGTCTTCCAAAAACAGCATCAGCCTCTTCTATCGACATTTTCATTTTAAATGCTTCTGTCATAGCAATTTGCATTGCAAAAACTCCAATTCTATTTCCTAAAAAGCCGGGTGTATCATTACAGACAATAGCACCTTTTCCTAAGCTAATTTCACAGAATTTTTTTAACGACTCAATTTTATTTAGATCATTGTTTTCACTTTTAACAATTTCAAGTAAATCCATATATCTAACAGGATTAAAAAAATGAGTGATGCAAAAATCTTTTTTATCTTCAGCTGATAGTTTTTCTGAAAGCACGCTTATAGGTATTGAAGATGTATTTGATGATATGATTGAGCCAGCTTTTCTCTCTTTAAAAATTTTTTCATAAATATTATGTTTAATATCTATTCTCTCAACAACTGCTTCAACAACCCAATCTGCTTCACTAACAACATTAAAATTATCGTTAATATTTCCAACATCAATATTATCAATTTTAGATTTATCGATTAAGAGAGGTGGTCTTGATTTTTTAATTCTTTCTCTAGCTTTTTCACTTATTTCGGTAGTTAAATCTAATAATGTGACCGGAACATTAGCATTACATAAATGGGCTGCTATTCCGCTTCCCATTGTGCCTGATCCAATAACTACAACTTTTTTAATTTCCATAAAATTATCAAAATCTTATATTAAATTAATATATAACTTGGAATAAATAAATTGCCTCAATGTTAACTTTGTTGAATTTTTAATTCTTTAATATTTATATGGCATCTAATTGCATTTCCATTTTCTCCAATTTGCCATGGTGGCACTTCTTCTCTGCATTTGTCACCTAGAATTCTTGGACACCTTCCTTGGAAAGAACAGCCAATTTCAGGTGGTTTTTCTTCAACTATATCTTCTGCAACTAGTTTTGGTTTTACATCTGGGTCAGGTTCTAATACAGCACCTATTAAAACTTCTGTGTAGGGATGAGATGGAAATTGATAAACATCTTTTGATGGACCAATTTCACACAACCTTCCTTGATATAAAACAGCAACTCTATCACTTATAGCTTTAACAACTGCAAGATCATGTGAAACAAACACATAAGTTGTTCCTAACTCTTCTTTTAATTTTTGTAATAAGTCTAATACGGCAGCTTGCACTGAAACATCTAAAGCTGAAGTTACTTCGTCACATAAAATAATATCTGGTCTAGCTGCAAAAGCTCTTGCAACAGCTATTCTTTGTTTTTCTCCTCCTGATAATTGTCTAGGATACCTGCTCATATAAAAAGCACCTAGCCTCACTTTTTCAAGTAATTCAGCAATACTTGATTTAAGTTTACTACCAGTCAAACCAAAATATAGCTTTAAAGGTTGGGAAAGTATTTGCTCAACTGTATGATTTGGATTTAACGACTCGTCTGGATTTTGAAAAATTAATTGAATAGATCTTAAATCCTCTGAACTTCTTTTTTTTAAATCACCTGATAACAATTTTTCTTTATCAAATTTTATATGCCCATCTTTAGTTTTTAATAAACCAGCAATAGATTTTAAAATTGTAGATTTACCACTACCCGACTCTCCTACTAAAGCAATAGTTTCACCTTTATTAATATTAATATTAATATCTTTTACCGTTGGATTTGTGTCGGTAACTTTATTTAAGAATTGATCAATAATACCTTGTTTTGCATAAGATATAGAAACATCCTTTAAATCTAAAATTTCATCAATAGTTATTTCTTTTTTTGAGTCGTTTGTTATTTTTTGTTCATTAGTTTTTGAAATTAATTCAGAGTGATTAAAACATCTAACACTAGTATCTATCTCAGGCAAATATTCTAATTCAGGAACTTTAACTTTACATTCATCATCTGAAAAATTACATCTATCATAAAAACTACAGCCACTTCCAATGTTGCCTGGCTGTGGTTGACTACCCGGCATTGAATCTGGTAGTCCTGATAGAGAAAGCTTCGGGATTGATTTTAATAGTCCATATGTATATGGATGAATGGGTTCTTTTAAAATTTTTCTTACCGGTCCCTCCAATACTATTTCACCTGCGTACATTACAATCACTCTGTCACAAACTTGAGCTATCGCTCCAAGATCATGACTTACATAAACCATCGATGTACCTGTATCTTTTGCTATATCTTTTAAAAGTTCTAAAACATGTGCTTGGGTTGTTACATCTAAACCAGTAGTTGGCTCGTCTAACAATAATAATTCTGGGTTACCAGCTAAAGCCATAGCAACTGCAACTCTTTGTTGTTGTCCTCCTGAAAGTTCATGGGGATATCTAAGTGCCATTATTTTTGGAGACGGAAGTCTAACTTTATTTAATAATTCTGAAATCTTTTGCTCTCTTTCAGCTTTATTAAAGTCTGTATGAAGTTTAAGAGCTTCCTCTATTTGATAACCAATTTTAAGGTTAGGTGTCAGTGCCTGCCCAGCATTTTGAGGTATCATCGCAATCTTTCTACCTCTTATTTCCACTAGCTCTTTGTTGTTTAATTTAAGTAGATCTAATGATTTAAAAAAACATTCTCCTCCTGTAGTAAAAAGGCCGTGTTTAATATAGCCCATCATCGCAAGCGCAAGTGTGCTTTTTCCTGACCCAGACTCTCCTACAATACCAACCGTTTCACCTTTTCTAACAGTGGTAGTTATGTTTCTAAGTATTGATATTTGTTCACCTTTTTGACTTTTAAAGCCAATAGATAAGTTTTTAATTTCTTGAATATTAGTATTCATAATTTAAACAGGGGCTTTTGTTGATCTATCAATTCCTAAAGCTTTAGCAAAAGCATCAGCGGTTAAATTTATACCAATAATTAATGAGCTTAATCCGACAATAGGTGCAATTACTGCCCACCATGCAAAAGACATTAATCCTCTAGCATTAGATATCATTAATCCCCAATCAGGTGTTGGAGGGCTTACTCCAAATCCTAAAAAAGATAATGAGCTAAATCCAAGAAGCATCCAAGACCATCTCATTGCTCCTTCAACTAAAATAGCATCTCTTACATTTGGTAATATCTCATTCCAAATAATTGAAAGATTACTGTGACCTCTAGCTTTTGCAGATACAATAAAATCTTTTGCAATGACATCATGAGTAGCTGCTCTTGCAACACGGACAATTCCTTTACCATAAAAAAATCCAAGAGCAGGTATTAATACTTCAGTGGTTGTTCCAAGAAGTGAAACTATCAAAAGCATAGCTAAGATCCAAGGTATTGATAAAAATGCATCTACTATCCTCATCACTACATCATCAATTTTACCTCCTACTAAACCACAAAAAATTCCTAAAAGACCTCCCCATAGTAAGGCAATGATTGATCCAAA
>Ga0209630_10000713_pt1 | contig 37727 bp, 31 predicted proteins | sample COG_01_FD_184745 | JGI IMG/M metagenome (GOLD analysis project Ga0209630, IMG submission 184745) | Pelagic Microbial community sample from North Sea - COGITO 998_met_01 (SPAdes) (version 2) | ecosystem: Environmental > Aquatic > Marine > Neritic zone/Coastal water | place: Helgoland, sampling...
GTTCAGGTTCAGGTTCAGGTTCAGGTTCAGGTTCAGGTTCAGGTTCAGGTTCAGGTTCAGGTTCAGGTTGAGGTTCAGGTTCAGGTTGAGGTTCAGGTTGAGGTTCAGGTTCAGGTTCAGGTTCAGGTTCAGAGTCTGGTTCTGGTTCAGGTTCTTCCGCTACAGGTTCTTCCACTACAGGTTCAGGTTGAGGTTCCGGTTCAGGTTCAGGTTCTTCCGCTACAGGTTCTTCCACTACAGGTTCAGGTTGAGGTTCCGGTTGGGAACCTCCTAAAGTGGACTCGGGTACAGTTGCTCCACCAATTAAGCCTTCACTTAACATTGAAAGGTATTTAGATTTATATTTTAAATATTTATTTTTATAATTATCCGTCATTATATAATGTAATTATATATTTTTTTTATTTTTTATTTTTAATTTATTTTTAATATAAATATAATAATAATACGCAAAACAAAATCCAATTAGTGAACCAATAACAGTTTGTTGAATAGTATGTGCATTCATTAACACTCGCGTGTACATCATATATAAAATAATAGATAAACAAATAAATAAAACATATATTTTATGTTCTTCCTTAATATTATAAAAATCAATTATATAATAATATAAAAATACACATACAAAAGCTATTAACATACTATGTCCACTAGGCATTCCCTGGGTTGTAGATAAATTATCTGGACTTACATAAAATACACCTGTATTAGCAGCTCCAATAGGTCTTTTAAAACGTCCTATTAATGGAAAATCATCTGTTTTAAATATATTTGTTAAATATAACCCTATAGGATATCCAATAAAATCCTTAAAGAATGGAACAGATAATTGAACTATATTTTGACCTAGAAATAAATATAAAAACATTATGTTATTAGTATAAAAATAAAGAATTATAAATAATATTGGTAATGTAAATGGTGCACTTCTAAATGATGCATTTAATAATGAGTGTTCATTAGTAATAAAATTCATGATTATATTATAATACTATATTATAATAATTAAAAAATGTCATTAATTGATAAATATTATTACAAAATTAAATATTTAATATTAGAATTTAATAATATATTAGAATTAGATAATAAATATATGAGTATGTATCTTAATAGTTGTGCAAATGATTTAAATAAAAACCATTTATTAGAAGATAAAAGTAATAGTATAAATAGTGAAAATATTGAAAATAATGATGATTGTGTATATAACTATAATATAAAAATATTATATAAAAATTTAGCAAAAAAACTTCATCCAGATAAAAACAAAAATGATTCTAAAGAGTTCATTATTATTAATGAAGCTTATAAAAAAAATGATTTACTAACGTTATTTATTTATAGTTATGAAAATAATTTTTATGACAAAAAAAATATTACACAGGAATTATTTACATTTTTAAATAATGAAATAGATAAAAAAGAAAAAAATATAAATGAAATCAAAAACAAACCATATTGGAATTGGGCTAATTCAAACGATGATTTAGAAAAAGAACTAATTAATAATTATATTAAGTCTCAACTTTATGATTCTTGATTATACTTTTTTATTATACTTTTTTATTATACTTTTTTATTATACTTTTTTATTATAATTATTAATTATATCTTTTACATCAGGAACTCCATATTCTTGTGTGGTAACCCCAGTTCCCCAATCACCACCACATACCCATACACCTGTCCTAAAAAAAGGAGACATATAACAATCTTTAATTTTATTTTTTTTCATTTCTACTGTAAGTATTTTTGCTCTATAATAAAAATTACCTAAAAAAACATCTATCGGATACTTAATAGGTAAAATTTTATTTAATATTTTTTTTATAAAACTTTTAGTTATAATATAACAAACTGTTCCAGATGTAAAATTTCGTGTTTCACGTTTTATATTTATTTCATTATTTATTTTTAATACTTGTTTCAAATATGATTTAGTATTAGTCCAATTCCCATTCCATAATAATAATATATCAAAACTAATTTTATTTTCTTCTAATTTGTCAAGCACTAAATTTAAATTCTTCTTAAAACTCACACGCATTTCAGCATCATCTTCACATATTATTCCATAATCATATGGAGACTTTAATATTTTTAACCACGTGTTTATATGAGATATACTAATTGATACTTCTATTGGTGTTAAATCACTTTTATCTACAATTTGTGGAGTGTGGTTATACATTTTATAAATTAAATCATCATTAAATTTTTTTCCATTTACACAATTTATTCTACAAAACTCTATATTTGCTTTTTTAGCATATTTAATAAATTTTTTTAAACGTTTTTCATGAATAGCACAATTTATAACAAAAAATGGCATTTTTTTATAAAAATTATCACTATATTTTATAAATTTATTATTTACACCTGGTTTTTTAAAACCTATTTTTTCCATAAATGGTGTTATTTTAAAACTCATATATATTTTTATATATCATTTTTATTTTCAATAATATATATTCCTAAAGAATTATATATATTTTTATCACAATCAATATAATCACGACCAAATAATTCATAATTAAATGTATCTAATACATTTTCACCACATGTTTCATTTTTAGCACAGTCAAAACACATATATATCTCAGTCATCATATCAAAATTATATTCAACTGAGTGGTCTTTATGATATATTAAATAATCTATATTTGACTTCCATACCATATCTTTATATTTTTTAGTATTATTTTTAATACAACTATTACATATTACACAATTATCACTATTATAATAAGAAGGTAAATATATTTTATTTAGTTTTTGAGCATAATGAAATCCAGTTAAATCCTTTTTTTGCTTTTCATATTTATTTTTATAATCTATCAATAATTTATCTGCCATAATACTAAATGCACTATGTATTAGTGGATTCATATACTTAATATATACTTAATATATACTTAATATATACTTAATATATACTTAATATATACTTAATATATACTTAATATATACTTAATATATACTTAATATATACTTAATATATACTTAATATAATCAAAATTATAAGTATTTTATATTTCTATTATTTTTTTAAATCCATAATCTCCATCTGGACCATTATTACAAAATAAAGGTGCAACACATTTAAAACCTAAATTTTCAATAAATGGAACAGTCTCATTTGCAAGTGGTGCATTTTCATTATATTGAACATGTTGTAACTCTACAATTAAATGTATTGTATTTTTAAATGTATTTATTCCTCCTAAAATTACATCCTTTTCAGAACCTTGCACATCTATTTTAACTAAATCAGGTAATGGAAAATTATTTGTATTAACTACTGTATCTAATTTATGTGTGTATCGTAATGATGCGGTAGATTCATTAAATAACTCATTTGAAGCACTATGTCCTATTTCCTTATAATATGAATTACCACCTGGATAAGTATCATTTTGATAAAAACGAACTAGTTTATTATCTTCGCGACTTAATACACCTAAAAAATAATCATGTTCTTTATATAAGAATTCAGCGCTTGTAAATGCATCAAATAGAATTATTTTAGCATTAGGCCATAATTTTTGTGCTATATTAGTCCAATGTAATACACAACAACCAATATCATAAATAATTTTAGGTTCAAAACCATCTTCTTTTAATTTATATAAATAATTAACATGATCTTCCGGAAAACTAACACTATTTTTAAGATTTAATAAATGCTCTTCAGTATTTATAGTCATTATGTAAATATATATATATAAATATATTAGTATTATCTATAAATACTAATATTTTAAAATTTTAAAAGAATCTATATTTTTTGTATTATTATATTTATCAATTGTACTAAAAAAATTATTTAATATTATTTTACAATTATTTACACATAAATCTTTATTTTCATTTTTTTCACAATAATTAGTACAAAAATCATAAAATTTTATTATTTTATTCATTATAGTGTATTTTATAATTTATACTTTATATTTGTTATAGTTATAATAAAATATTCCAAACATTATTGGATTAAACATTAATGAAGAAATTGAATAATGATTAGCACCATATTTTTTATATTGATTTATATCATTTATTGTAGTTATACCACCACCTCCTATTATTTCTACATCCGGATATTTACTTTTAATTTCTTTTATTAATTTAAATGAATATTGTTGAATAGATATACCACTTAAACCACCATATTTTGTATGTAAAGTATTACAACAATGAAATTGTCTAAATCCTTGTTTATAATATTTATCAATAAGAGAAATATCAGATAATGGTGATAATTTAATACAGCACCATTGTCTATTATTATTTAAAAATTTATATAGATCATCATGAATTAAATTATTTTTAACATTTGGACAACTAATATTTAATTCTAAATCCATGCTATCCGGAATTTTATTATTCAATATATCTATTTCATTATAATCCATAATAGCTATACTAACTATTGAATGTTTATCAAATTTATATTTTTTTATTGCCCAATCTATTCCTTTATTTCTTAATCCTATTTGATTTATCCAACCCTGTTTTTCAAATGAATAACGCAAAGTTTTTAATATTTGTAATAATAAACCTTTTCTTGAATGTAGTGTAAAAGACCCTTTGATTGATTTAGTATTTGGTAAATTTATATAGTTTCCAAAAGGTGGTGATATAAATAACATTTATATATTATACAAAATCTATATATAAGTATTTTACATAAATTATTTTACATAAATTATTTTATTATAAAGTTTTTTAAATTATAAGTATTTTCATATTTATTCTAAATAAGAATACAATATATTTCAATTTCTTATTTGTTAATATTTTATTTAATTTATAAAAAATACTATAATCTTTAAAAGGTATATCAGTATAATATAATAATTGTTTATTATTTATTATAGGAGGATTAAAAATTAAATTTTCACCAAATATAAAATGCCAAATACATTCAAAAAAGAATGGACCTACATTTTGTTGATATTTACAATCTCTTTTTTTTATTGCTAGTTCATCATGTAAATGCCAATCATATAGTTTTTTATATAAATCTAATGATAAATTTAAAATACGACTTTTATGAACAATAAATTGAGAACAAGCTGGAAATACTTGATAGTCGATATTTATATTTAAATTAAAAAGTTTATTTAATGTATAATTATATTCTTCAAGAGTCCATTCAAAAGGATGTAAATAATTATGTCTATTATTAGGATATATATTAATCATTAAAGAATCATTTTCCCAATGATTTATATTTAAAAAAAGTATATTATTTTTATATAGTTCATTAGTATCAATACTTAATGACTTAAATATTGAATGATAATGATGCCAATGTTTTTCATGAGCATGAGCAAATAATGTCCATTCATTTAGTTGATGATAATTATCTATTATATATTTTAAATATGAACTAGATTCTCCATAAGGTTCTTCTACAAAATTAGGCTCATTTTTAATTTTAGAATAAATAATTTTATTTTTAATAACATTAGCCCATTCTATATTTTCTTTATATTTAGTTAATACAACAAACATTTATTTATTCTATTATTAAATTATTTCTAAATTATTAAATTATTTCTAAATTATAATTATTTCTAAATTATAATTATTTCTAAATTATTATAAATAATAATTAATCTTCATCACTAAGCATCATAAATTCATTTATATGTGCTTGTTTTTTAACTTCTTTTTTTTTTTGTTCCTTCTTATCTTCTACACATAAATCATCTACTATGTTTTGTTTCATATTATGTAAATCCTTATATTTATCTAAAATTGACTGATAATTAGATGTTGGAATACAAATTTCATAACTTTCATATTTACACTTTTTATAAAATGTTTTACGTTTATTTGCTTGATTCTTAAATGGTACAAAATTATCTTTAATATCTATAATTAATGGTCTCACATTATGTGTTTTTCTTAGAATACGACCAACACTCTGTTCAATATTACTTTTTGGTGTAGTCATAAATAATGTATTTAATTCAGGTATATCTAATGCTTCACTAGACATACTAAAAGTTCCTAATATAATTGGTTTTGTTTCAGATATATCTAAATCTTTTTGTTTCATACCTCCAATGTAATAACCAACATCATATCCAAGTTCGGTTAATCTTTCATAAAATGTTTTTAAATGATTACGTCTGTCACTTAAAAGTATCATTTTTCTTTCAGGTTCACTCATTACTTGTTGAATAATACTAATAATTACATTAGTTCGTGGTAAATAATTTGCTACATTATTAACCATACGTGCAGTAACAGGTTTATCATCGTAACCTTTTTCTAATTTACAATATGTTTCATTATTATCTTCAATATTAAATACTTTAATAAAGACATTATGTTGCTTATCCTTTTTACCCTTATATATAATTGGACCTAGAAACCATTCAAATACTTTTTGCAATCCATCTGCTCTATTAGGAGTTGCGGTTAAACCTAAAGTATATTTAAATGAAACTTTAGGTAAGGCACGAGAAAATACTTCACTAGAAATATGATGACAATTAGATACAATTACACCATTATTATTAATATCTGCTATAATAAAGTTATGATTGTCTTCTACTTCAATATCATATACAGATTCGGTATTGGTTAGTATAGGAATTTTCTTTTCAATATATCTATTATAAACACTATTATTATTACATGTACACAATACATTATCATATTTATTTAAATTATTAATTTCCTTATAACCATTATTCGTTAAAAACTTATGATTTGGCGTTGATTTAATTTTAAAATTATTTATAGTACTTTCAATTAAACAGCAATTTTGTTTTTGCCATGCATAGCACATTTTTTTTAATTCTATTACATTTTTTTTAATATTATAACTATAAATTAATGGTAATTCTATTTTATTAATCCACATGTTATATAACTCTTCTATCTTAAATAAACCCTTTTCTGTTTTTAATAATGTTGAACCTATGAAACACTCATCGGTAATTGCAGTACCAAAACTACTAAAAGCATCATCCTCAAATTTTTTCATACTTAATGACTGTAACATAGCAATTACAATATCCTTACCTACTATATCAAATGTTTTTGCCTGAATCCTACCTATTTGGGCATCCGGTAAAAACATTTTAATACGTTCTATCCATTGATTTAATAAAAATTCCTTATGAACAATAATTAAAGCTTTCTTTTTCAATTGAGATATTATATTTAATCCAATAACAGTATTATGAGTTACTGTAAATGAACCTAATAAATATCTATGATTTCCATCTAATTCTACACCATAATAATAATCTACACCTTTAGGAACTACTTTAATTCGTGTTGTTAAAACATCTTCCATCACTCTCGGTGGTTGTACTTTTTTAGTTTCGCATTTTACTGGTATTATTTCTATTTTTTGTCCATATATACAAGTTTTATAATATACTTCTTCTTTTATTTCTTCTTTTATTTCTTCTTTTATTTCTTCTTTTATTTCTTCTTTTATTTCTTCTTTTATTTCTTCTTTTATTTCTTCTTTTATTTCTTCTTTTTTATAGCAAGAAAATCCTAATGATCGTGCTAAATAAATAATATCATCTAATAGTTTTTCATTTTTCTGAATAATATAATATTTATTATTATTATTAGTAGTAGTATCACTATCTATAATACCTGCTAATAATTGTAATCTTATTTTACGACTGTTACATTTATAAATATGTGGAATATGTTTATTATTAATTAAATTGTATTTTTCTAACATTTTAAATAAATTATTAGATGTTTTTGAACTACTACCTAACCAGTATCCTAAAAAATATGGATCAATATTAACTTCTTTATAAGGAAAATTTACGCCTACACAATAACCTAATAATGGTCCAGAACAACTATGGTAACTTGGTGGTAAATTCATATAATCCTTTAATGGTATGTCGTATACTTGGCCTTTGTTATATTTATCTTTATTTGCAATACATTTTAATGATAAAATATGAGATTCATTTACTGAATATATATCTCCATTTGTTGATACAATATCATACATCATTTCCATACCTCTTCCTAAATTAATAACATTTCTTGGTGTCGAATCATCACCCATAAGTTGATCTCCAATTTTTACATCTTGAATCATTTTTATAGTTCCATCATACATGATAACTTGTGTATCTTTTGCCAAACATTTGCCACCACCACATTGAAGACATAAAATGCCACCACCATAATCAGGATAACAATTATTCATAAATACTGATACAGCTTCTTGTTGAACAGGTCGTAAACTACCGTTAAATTTAATATCAATATTTGTACCATTATTAATATTAAATTTTTCTGGTTTTCCAAGATTTTCTAATGCCCAATAACGTGGTAAATACAACTTTCTAATACTTTCTTGATAAATGGGAAAACTTGGAGGTGGTGAAAATTTACTTTGGTAAGGACTATAAGGAGTAACGTTTAATGAAGTTTTAATTTTTGTAACTTCATTATCAGTATATTCTTCTTTAATAATAATATAACCCTTATTAGTTAACTTAGATTTCATATTTATACATATATAATTAAATATATCAATTTAAATATTTTATATTTAATAAATATATGGAGCAAGATAAATTTTTCTTAGAAAGAAGATATGGAATATTTATAAAAAATATGAAATTATCTTTAAAAAAAGCAGTATCATCTGGTAATATGGAATTAGCTGATACTATAAATATGTATTTAGATACTACTGAAAAATTAAAAAAAATATATGCATTAAAAGCAGAAAATGATGTAAAAACTTATAGCGAAGATGCTCGAATGCATAGAAAAAAATTAGATGAATTACAAAAAAAAATATTATATTTAGGATTTAATAATACAAATGATTTTACTAATAATGATTTAATAATTAATATTCCTAAATTTAAGAATGATGATGTTAATTATATATTTATGTTTATATATAAATTTTTAAAAACTAATTCTAAATCAATATGTATAATCTTAAAAAATTTTATTGATGATTTATTTAATATAGATATTATTAATAAGACTAAAATAAAACATGATGGCGTTGAACAAACTATAGAAATAAATAATTTATGTGAAAGTAAAATATTAGATAATATTACAATTGTATATGATAATAAAACTAATAAAGTTAAATATATTTATAGACCACGTGTACAATCACAAGTTGAAGATATTAAAAATAATATAAATAAAAGTAAAGAAGTATTAAACAAATTAGTAGAAAAAATTAATAATTTTAATATTAATAAGTTTTTTAATGATGAGACAAATGTAAGTAATATTAATAATTTAGTTGAGAATGATAGTAGTATTATGGATGATTCAAGTAATATAATATATGAAAAACCAGTAAAAACAAATAGATTAGTAGATAATGAAAATAATGTAGATTTTAATAAAAAATCTCAAAAAGAATTTAAGATAACATTAGCTATTTTATTAATAAATATATTAAAAAATATTAATTGTAATAAAACAAAAATGTCTAAATTAGATCTTAAAAATCAAATATGTAAATACTTAACATTTAATCCAGAATATAATATAGAAAAAGAATATAATTTACTTTATAATTATTTTTTAACAAGAGATTTAGAATCAGTAAATAATGAAAAAAATTTAGATGAATCAAATATACATGTAATTATACCTAAATTTTCATTATCATTAGTTAATAATATTGTAATTTTAATTTATATTTTTATGAAAAATAATAAAAATGATATATGTGATAATATATTAAAATTACTAAAACAAGTTAAAAATGAATTAGTAAAAAGAACATATTCGCTTTATGATGATGGTAGTTTCTTTTTTGCAACTAATAAAGTATTATCATTATGTTCAAATAATCCCCAAGCTCAAAATTTAATTAATACATTTTATTTAAAATATAAAGAATACGATAAGATTCTAATTAGTAATTTATTATTAAAAATTATTGAAAACGATTCATTAAAAATAAAATATAATGTTGTTGAAGATAAATTTAGTGTAGTAATAATTAATGAAAAAACATTAAATATAGACTTTAATCAAATAGATAAAACTAAATTACTGGAAGGACTAAATAATGATTTAAAATGTATAAATGAATCAATTAATAAAGATTTAATTATTAAATTAATAGATTTTATTAGAGTTAGTTTAAATAATCTAATTAATATAATATCGGATGTTGAAATACTAACAAGTATATTTAATTTATCTACAGATTCTCAAAAAATTTATGGTTATCTAAAAAATACAAGAACTAACTTTAAAATAAGAAAACTATTAGTTATAATATTTGTTAAGTTTCTATTAGTTCATATATCTAAATTTTATTTAGACCCAAGTGGTAGTGAATTTAATATGTATGATAAATTAGTTGATGATATACATAAACATTTATGTGAAAAACTAACAGTAGAATTTAGTTATAATATTTATGAAAATATTGATAAATTATATAAAGATCTTCCAAACTATGATATAAATTAAATGATATAAATTAAATGATATAAATTAAATAATATAAAAAAATCCACAACTAATATATATGTAAACAATGTTATTTATTAAAAGAAAAATATATATTACAAAAAAAATTTGTAAAAATTGTAAAAAAAATTTAAAATTAGATACTAATTGGTATTATGCAAATGATAATGTTTTTTGTAGTAAAATATGTAAAGAAAATTATAAATATGTATATATATACAAAAAAAATTATGGTAGTATTTATTTAGGTTCAATATGTATATAATAAATTTATATTAGATTTATATTAGATTTATATTAGATTTATATTAGATTTATAATAAGTAAATTATTATTATTAGTAATAATAGTATAAATGTCCATGATACAATAATATAATTTATTATATTAGTGTCATATTCATATAATGATAAAATTAGTTCTATTTTATTTTGTCTTCTTTTACTCATTAAATAACTTAATATTTTAATAAATTTAATCAATTTAATGAATTTAATAAATTATTAAAATAAATCATCATCTGATTCATCATCGTCTGATTCATTTTTTTTAGTACCGAAATAATTTTCAATTTTATTTGGATTAGATGACTCTGATTTATTTTTTTTTGATTTATAATCAACTTTAGGAAGCGTATTTTCGAATACTTGTAATGCTACTACTTTATATGTAATACCAAAATTTTTATCAACTACATAAATACTCGGATTAATAATACATTTAATAATACATCTATCTACAATAATTTTTTGTAAATATTCTAAATTATAATCAATAGAATTATTATTTTCATCTAGTAATGTAAAATCTAATTTATTATTATAATAAGGAATTTTTATTTTAAAAGTAGGAGGAGTGCTATGATCAATATTACCATCTGGTAATTTTCTATAGTATAAACTTTGTTTAAATAGTGCTTCTAAAGCTTCATTAGGAATTTTTCTATGATAATTTAACCAAGTCTTATGATTCTCATTTGCAGTATATTTAACTAAATTATCTAATCTTTTAATTTTTTTTAAAAGATTATCTACACGATTAATTTTATCACTTGCACTATTAAATTGTAGTGTAATATTAATTGATGTAATTTTATCATTTGAATCCTTATATGTATTTAATCCAAATAATGATAATAAACGTGGTGTTTGAATATTAAGAATTTTATTATCATGTTTTAAATTAACAGCACAACCCTTACCATTAGAATACTGTTTTGGTTTAGTAAACTCAATATTTTCAACAACAAGTCTGTTTGATTTAGTTACTGACATTTTTTATTAATTAATTCTAAAATAAAATCAATTTTAATAAAAATTTAAACAAATTTAATTGTTTATTACTTTAAATAATTATAATTTATATATTATGATTAAATTAAGTGAATCTGAAAATGATTTAGATAATATAATAGAAAATAATAATGAATCTGAAAATAGTAATAAACTAGTAAATAATAAAGAATTAGAAAATATTGAATCTGAAAATAGTGAATTATCAATAGAAAGTAATATTATAAATAATAAAGAAGAAGAAAAAATTCAACCAACATGTGGTGCTATAAATTTTAGAGAGAAACTTGAACAATTATCAAAAGATAGTTTTGATGAATCTAGTGAATATTCATATGTTTCTATTGAAGAAGATAAACCAGGTATTAACTATTTATACTATATAGTTTTTTCTATTGGATTAGTATTATTATATATATTTTATAATAATAATATATTTTTAACATTTATTGAATTTGTCTTAAATTGTATATATCCGTATATATATGTTCCTATAAAATTATATATGTGTAAAAAAATAATAATACAAAAGCTAAGATCAATTAATTTAGATTAATAATTATTTTATATATTATTTAAAAAAATAATATATAATATTATATATAAGAATGGCAGATACCGAAATAGGTATAGACATTATTAATGAACAAATACAACATTGTGAAGATATTGTTAATAATATAGATAATATTGTTCCTAAATTATATAAAATTAGGCAACAAGCATTATCACAAAAAAATTATATTAGTGACATAAATAATACTATTTTATCACATATGCTAACTAGTTCTAATAAAGTCATTACATTAAGTGGTTCTGTAGATTTTAGTTCAGATGTTAACACTACATTAATAGTAGGAAATATAGATGCAGCAGATGAAAAATCAAGAAAATTAATTCATTCATTATTTAAGTTTAAACATGATGTAGGAACTACTAAGCATTTTACTACTGAACAAATTGGTCTTGAAGATAATAGAACAAAAGGTTCAAATTTAGTAGATATAAAATTATTTACGGGTGAATTAAATACTTTATTATCTAATAGTAATACAGTTGAAGCAAGTACCTCTGGAAAAGCAATGTATTTACCACTTAGAGATATTTCTTCTGTTTCTTCTTATAATTATGACACTACTTTAGTGGCTTCAGAACTCAATTTAAATACACATGTAACTGCATTGACAAATTTATCAAGTAATTACGTAGGATTTGGTTTAAATTAATTAAAACGACTGACTAAATTTTTTTTTTGGAATAATTTTTTTTAATGCTGTTGTTTGACTAATAAGTATATATAAATCAAATTGTTTAGATATGGTGTATGTTACATAATGTGATTGTAATTCTGTATTTGGACTGTATATTACTCCAATCATTCTTTGTTTAATAAAATCACAAAATGGATTAATATTAGCACACTTAGTTAAATCTATATAGCAATTTTTAATATTATGAATTTGACATTGTTTAAATATAAATGACTCTATACTTATATCAATAGGTAAATTCAATACATATATTTCTTCATTATCGCCCCATTTTGGTGCAGCTAGTACGGTTCCATTATAAGTACCTAATCCAATAATAAAAGTATTAGAAAACATAGCACGACACATTTGACCTAAATTCCAAGTATTATTATTACTAAAATCAGTTCCTCCATTAGATGATGCTGTAGCATCACCAATATGACTATTATGTGCCCAGACAATTATTTTAGCATTTTTAATATTTTCTTTTAATTTCATAGTGGTCATTAACATGTGCTGGTCTCGTGTATTCCAAGAAGCATTACTACCAAGTGGTTCTAAATATTGTTTTTTAAAATATTCAAATGAATTAATAATAACGTCACAACATATTTCAGCGCTAATAACGGCAATGGTATCAATATTTTTTTGATTACATAATTTTTTATAATAATCAGATTTGGATTGAATAGTAATTAATAAATCTTGAAAATAATTTTCAAAATATATATCATTAACGGGTAATTGACTATTCATAATAGCATTAATAAAATCAGACGTCTTTTTAAAATTATTTATAAAATATAGGTCTTTTTTAAGTTTATTATAAAGTGGTTCATCAAATAGTTTAAAAAATATATGTAACCATGTAAGTGATTCAATTAATAAATAACAATCTAATCCTAATAAATATATATTTTTATTTGTTAAATTATTATATACTTTTAACCATTCTATTAATTCTATAATAATATTGTTTTTCCATAACCATTCTGGAAAATTATTCATATTAACTAGAACATCTTCTACATTTGTTGTATCAGAATTATTATTTATATATTTGTTAACATTGTATAAATTAAACCAATCTGTTTCAAATAATACTATATTAAAATTATTATTTTCAATTAGATATTTTGTTAAATCTGACCTAAACTCATAAAATTCTTCTGTTCCATGAGTTGATTCACCTAATAGTAATACTTCTGTATTTATTGGTATATTTTTAATTATAGAATGTATATTATTATATTGTTTTATAAAATCCATAATTAATATATATATTTAATAAAAAAAAACTATAAATAATATTATATATAAATTAATTTATTCACTTTTTATTATTATTTATTAATTCATTCACTTTTATTATTATTTATTAATTCATTCACTTTTATTATTATTTATTAATTCATTCACTTTTATTATTATTTATTAATTCATTCACTTTTTATTATTATTTATTAATTCATTCACTTTTTATTATTATTTATTAATTCATTCACTTTTTATTATTATTTATTAATTCATTTTTAATTGATTTTAATTCTTCTATCATAACCTGTTGTTGTTCAGAATTTTTTTTTTTTAAATATAATAATTTATCAGATTGCTGATGTTTTTTATCAATAATATCATTTAAATATATTTTAAATATAGAATATGCAATAAACATTATTAATCCTATAAATAATAAATATATAAACTCTGAAAAGAATAATCCTATACCTAATGTAGAACTACCTATTGTTATTTTATAATTTTTCCAATTATGAACTTCTAATATTGGTTCAAGTAAGGGCATAACTATTTGATCTATAAATGTCTTACTAAATGTTGTTATACTTAAACCTAAAATAGAAGCTATAGTTAAACCAATAACTTCAAAATTGGATAAAAAATCTATAAAATACTTTTTTTCATCTTTAATAAATTTCACTACATCTTCATTAAATGTCATACTTTATAATAATATAATATAAATTTATTAAGTTTTATTTATTAAGTTTTATTTATTATTTATTATTTTTTATTTTTATCTAACATAGGTTTTACATAAACGTCGCATAATGTTTCTCCTATGGCTTTATCTGCATTTAATTTTGTAATATTTCCTTTATCATTTTCAATTTTCATTTTAATCATTTTTTCAATAATTAATAAATCATTAGAAGAGCAATTTATATCATAAATTTTATCAAATAGTTTCTCTGATAAAGTAAATAGTTTATTATATTTCTTTTGTAATTCTTGTTTTAATTCAGGTGTTCTTTTTTTATTAACTAGTTCATTATACATATTTTTATAGTCAACAAATAATGTCATATTATATGTATTAAAATATAATTTTATTTCTAAATAAATAATATATGGATTTCATTTTAAAATGTGTATGTGGTGTAAAAGATACGATAAAAGATACGATAGATGATGTAAAAGATAATATTGATGATATAAAAGATAATGTTGGTGATACAATGGACAATATTGGTGATATAAAAGAAAATATAGGTGATGTAATTGATAATATAACCGATATTAAAGAAAATATGGAAGATAATATAGATAATGCTGCTGGAGTTATAGAAAATATTGGTTCAACCGTAACTAATGTAAAAGTTATGATTGAAGAAGGTGTTGATGCTGTAAAAAATGGAGAAAATATAGGTGATGTTATAAATACTATAAAAGATAATACACAAGATAATATAAATAATATTAAAAATAATGTTAATGATACAATAGAAAATGTTTCTGATATTAAATCAAATGTAGAAAATACTGTTAATACTGTAAAAGATACTGTATCAGAAGTAAAAACTACTGTAAACCTAGGTACTGATACTATTGGTAATGTTACGGATTCTATAAAAGAAATAAATGATGCAAAAAATAATGTTGAAAATACTATTGAAAATAATATTTTAGAAGCTGTAAATAAAATTGAAACTATGGCATAAAATAAAATAATAGATAAAATAATAGATAAAATAATAAATAAAATAATATAAAATTGATTTAAAAATTTGAAATTTAAATAAAACTATGGATAACAAATTTAATTATGAAAAAAATACTTTTAAAGTAATTGATAGTATGTTTGATAATAATTATATAGTAAATAAAATTCAACAAGATTCATATAATGATTTTGTATCTAATCTAATTCCGATTATTATTGAGCAATATAATCCATTAATTTATAAGTATGAAAATGATGAAGGTAAGGTATATGAATTAGAATTAAATATTAAATCATCGCGAATAACATATCCAAAAGTATGTGATAATGATGGAACAATACATGAATTATCGCCTAGTTTAGCAAGATTACGTAATTATACATATTCTTCTAAATTAATGGTAGATATATCTAAAAAAACTCGTATTTATGAAAATGATAAATTAATAGAAAGTGATGAAAAACTTTTACAAGAAATTATTTTAGGTAAAATACCAATTATGGTACAATCGAAATATTGTATTAATACAATTAAAAATAAATCCGAATTAGATGAATGTAAATATGATAATGGTGGTTATTTTATAATTAATGGTATTGAAAAAGTTATTGTTTCACAAGAACGTTGTATCGATAACAAGGGTTTGTGTTTTTATCAAAAGAATTCAAAATGTAAGTATGTATTAGAACTTAAATCTTCTGTTAAAAACAAATTAATGCCTACAAAACCTTTATATATTAAGTTATATTCAAAAGATAATATGATTAATGGTAATTATATAAGAATATCTATGCCATATTTTAAACAAGATATTCCATTATTTGTATTATTGAGAGCATTAGGTTTTGAATCTGATAAGGAAATAATAAAATTAATAGTATTAGATTTATCAAATATTTATTATAAAGATGTAATGGAAGTGATTGAGTCATCTATTGATGATTCTCAAAATATTCGTACTAAAGAAGATGCAGTTGAATTTATTTCAAATAATTTAACTAATATTCCACGTGATGCTAAAAACAAAGAAAAGATTTATGAATATGTTAATTATTTACTAACAAATGAATTTATGCCACATGTAGGTAAGTCTTATATAAATAAGGGATTATATACTGGATATTTAATACTAAAATTAATCATGTGTAGTTTAGGTAAAAAAGATTGTGATGACCGAGACTCATATTTAAATAAACGTATTGATACAACTGGAGCACTATTAGGTGCTTTATATAGACAGTATTATACAAAGATGGTTAAAGAATTAAAAACAAGTTGTAATAAGGAATTTAATAATGGTAGTTGGAAAGCTACAGATAATTTTCATAATATAATTAATATATCAAATATTTATAAGTTAATAAAGCCTACTATTATTGAAAATGGATTAAAATTTGCATTAGCTACTGGTAATTTTGGTGTTAAAAATTCGTTTAATAAACAAGGTATATCACAACTATATAATAAAATGTCATTTAATAGTGTAAATTCACATTTAAGAAGAATTAATACTCCAATAGAAAAATGTGGTAAATTAATTCCTCCGCGTAAACAACATGGTACTCAATGGGGTTATGTGTGTCCTGCAGAAACTCCTGAGGGACAATCGGTTGGTGTAGTCAAAAATATAAGTTTATCTGCAATTATTTCTATCAATAGTTCTTTATTACCAATAATTAAATTATTAGATAATTTTAATATTATAAAATTGGATGATTTTGAAGATAAAAATATTATTACATATGATTTATTATCAAGTGGTTCTAAAATATTTCTAAATGGAAATTGGTATGGCGTTTATAATGATATTAATAGTATATATGAATATTTACTTGAAAGTAGAAGGAATGCAATAATTAATATTTACACAAGTATTATATTTGATAAATTTGAAAATGAGTTATATATTTATACAGATTCTGGTAGATTTTTAAGACCATTATATATATTAAAAAATCAAGAATTTAATATTAATAATGAGATTATAGAACTAGTTAAAAATAAGAAATTAAATTGGAATTCATTATTAGGTATTTCGAATAATTATAAGATTAAATTAGAAGATTTAAATAATTTAAATAAGCAAGATATTCTTGATATTTATAATAAAAAATATAGTGCTGTTATTGAATATTTAGATCCTTATGAAACTTCTACTAAATTAATTGCTATGAATAATAAATATATTACAAGTAATAATTTTTCACATTGTGAGATTCATCCATATTTAATTCTGGGTGCTATTGCCTCAACTATTCCATTTGCAGACCATAATCAATCACCGCGAAATACGTATCAAAGCGCTATGGGCAAACAAGCAATTGGTATTTGTGCTACTAATTTTTCAAGTAGAATGGATACAATTAGTCATATATTATATTATCCACAAAAACCATTAGTAATAACAAAATCAATGAAGTATTTAAATACTGAAAATATGCCTTCTGGAATTAATGCTATAATTGCTATTGCTACATATACTGGTTATAATCAAGAAGATTCGGTATTAATGAATAAATCTGCAGTAGATAGAGGATTATTTTTATCGGGGCATTTAAAAACTTATAAGGAAGAAGAGAAGAAAAATCAGAATTCGGGTGATGAAGAAAAATTCTGTATTCCAAATAAGAATAATACATATAATTATAAATTAGCTAATTATGATAAATTAAATACTAATGGAATAGTAAAAGAACAAGTTTATGTAAAACCCGGAGATGTAATTATTGGTAAAACTATACCCCATAAGAAGAAAAAAGAAAATAGTTATAAAGATAATAGTATTGTATTAAAAAATAATGAAGGTGGTAGTATATATAAAGTATACATGGGGATTAATGGCGATGGATATAAATTTTGTAAGGTTCAAATTAAGAATGAGAGATATCCAAATATTGGTGACAAGTTTTCATCTAGACATGGACAAAAGGGTACAGTAGGAATGCTTTATAGACAAGACGATATGCCATTTACTAAGGATGGCATTGTACCGGATATTATCGTAAACCCTCATGCAATTCCTAGCAGAATGACAATTGGTCAATTAATTGAATGTATATTAGGTAAAACTGGAACTATTCTTGGTATGAATGGTGATTCTACACCTTTTACTGATTTAGATCCTAAAAAAATCTCCGATATTTTATCAAATGTATGTGGATTTGAGGAATATGGTAATGAAGTATTATATAATGGTTTAACTGGTGAACAATTATTAGTTAATATATTTATGGGTCCAACATTTTATCAAAGATTAAAACATATGGTAATTGATAAATATCATTCAAGGTCAACTGGTCCAGTTGTATTATTAACAAGACAACCAGCAGAAGGTCGTACACGTGACGGTGGTTTAAGATTTGGAGAAATGGAGCGTGATTGTATTATTAGTCATGGTGCTGCTGCATTCTTAAAAGAAAGATTGCTAGATGTATCTGATAATTATAAAGTATATATTTGTAGTAAATGTCATATGATTGGTTCAGTAAATGAAAAAAAAAATATATATAAATGTGATCATTGTCCAAATACCACATTATTTAATGAGGTTCGTATACCATATGCATGCAAATTATTAATTCAAGAATTAATTAGTATGAGTATTGTTCCACGATTAATAACCGACTAGTATTATTCTAAATATGATGAATTATCGTAATTTCTAACATATTCAGTAATTTCTAAAATCATGGTATGTTCTGTATTTTCTAAATCAAATAATTTACCTTCATCATTAATAAATCTAATTTCTAATTCACTTAATTCATCCAATGGTGCCCTTTCAAATAATATAGAATTATATATAAATGAAGATTCGTATAAATGATTACCCGGTAATGTTTTTAATAAAATCTTACTAAAATAACTAGTTTTATTAGTAGTTAATATATGGTCTAAATTTTTTATTGATAAATATAAATATTTAGGTCCAGATAGAGCATCTATATTTTTAAATATTTTTTTTTGATATATATTTCCACCATAACCAATTATATATTGATTTTTTTCTGTAATACTGCTTATATTATTAATATCGCCTAAATATATATTAGGTTTATTTATACCAAGTTCTGATATTTTTAAATCTAGTTTTATTTTATTTTTATTATTATTATTATCATAACCAACATCTAAAACTTTAAATCCTTCTACATTATTATTAAATAAATTATTTTTATTTTCATTCTTATTATTAAGTACTCCTCCATAACCCTGATATTTACCTTCTATTGTTATAGAATAATAATTTACATAAAAATTACTATTATTATAATTATCTATATAATTATTATTATTAAAATATCCAAAAATAGGAGTTCCATTAGTAACTAAGTTATTATTTGTAATATTTAAACATTCATTATCCGATTTATAAACTAAATCAAAATATGTATAAGTGTATGTATCATAATTATTATTTTTTAAAGGTGTAATATTATTGTTATTTTTGGTTTTTGTAATTATATTATTATTTAATTTATATGAATCTTCTGGTATGAAAAATCCATTCATATTTTCAATATGAATATTATTAGTTAAATAATCTTGAATTACAGGTAAACCTTCTTTATTATTATTTTTTTTAAAATTAATATCTAAGTAATTTATATTTATTGTACTATTTAATAATGTTATTATTATAGTATTATTATTATTTAGTTCGCAACTACCAAGATTATTATAAATACTAAAATAATTATTTTCAGATAAAAGTATAATCTTAAAATCTACTTTATTAATATTTAATAAATTTAAATCTATATATTTATAATTAATAGTATTTGTTTTAAAATATGAATAAGTATAATTCTCATAAGTTTTATAATTCGAATTAGAAAAGTCTATATTATAACTATTGTAATTTATTTCATTAATAGATGTTATTGTATTTACATCTACTTTGATTTCATAAAATCTTAATTTATTAGTACTTTTAAAAGTATAATTACTATTACTATATATATTAAAATTCTCATTTATAATAATTAAACTATTAAAATCACATATATATATACCCTCGGTTTTTGATATATGACTACTATTATATATGCTATCATATCCTTGATAAAATATTCGTGTATACCATTTATCATATATAATTAAATTTTGAGTAGAAAATAAATTTTCGGTTGTTTTATTATTTGATATTATAATATTTTCACCTTTTAAATGACTATTTAATAAGTTATATTTTAATGTTAATTCTATATAATCACTTGTTATATTTGCATCAGTAATATAATTAATATCTTCAATATATAATTTACTATAATCGGTTATTTCATAATTACCTACTGATATACCTGATATATTTAAGTTAAATTTATTTTTTTCAATATTATAACTATTATTATTAAAATCAAATAAATAATCATTAGATATATTTGGTAGTTCTACTAAATAATTGTTATCCGAACTCGTATTTAAATTATCTACAGGTTTTAAATAGGGATAATAATCTATATTACTTAATATTTTAAATCTGTAATATTTATACGACTTTTCATTTATAAATGTTTTACTGTGACTAATTATATATGAGGTATTATTAATAGAAGTATTTATTTGATTATTTACGATTGATTCAAATATATTTTCATTTATATACTTAGCATTTATTATTTCTTCTTCATCAAAATAGTTTATATTATTAGAACCAAATAATTCAATACTGGTTATAGTACCATTAAAATTAGTTATATATTTATTATTTCCCAATATTATATCATTATTAATAGTATTTTGAATTATTGTATAATATTTTAATGATAATGATGTATCAAAATTAATATCTATTATTGAAGATTTATTATTATTTAGTGATAATATATTTTCATTATTTTCAGTATTACTACTTAAAATATTATCTGAAATTTTATATTTATTAATTATACTATTTATTGCTATACGACTTATTGATTTATTTATATATGCAACATCATTTTTAATTGGATTAATATATCCTAATTCTAAATCAGGTATATTTAATGTACAATATTTATTATTATATAAACCATATGTTTCAATATAAATTATATAATTTTTTTTATTATATACATTTCCTGTTATTATATTGTTATTTATTACATTATTTAATGAACCAATATATTGTATAACATTAGATTCAATGTAATATAAATGTGCTTTATATGGATGATTATTATTATTACTGTTAATATTATTAAATTTAATATAATTAATAATATTATTTTCTAATAAATCAACATATATAGTTCCATATGGTGTACTCCAATTTAAATTCTGTAAACTATTATTATCAATAATTTGAATATTTGTTGATATAAAATTATAATCACATCTATTTGATATATTAATTTCTATTTTTTCTTCATTTATTTTACTTATTTCATGATTGTATGTTTTATCTACTAAATTATTATAGGATTCTAAATAATTTATTTTTATTGATTTATTAATTAATTCATTTTTATGTCTGTAATTATACATAGTATAATTTAAAAATAATATTGAATATGTAGTATCTATAATATCATTTATTTCAATAAGCGCTTTATCATTAATATTTCCTATTTGAATTTGTGTGTATGTATTATCAATATTTATAATATATACATAGGTATTTGCTTTTAATAATGAATTCGGTATGTTATTTGCTAGTAAAATTAGTTTATTTAAATATAAATTATAATTTGGTTCTTTTAAAATAATTACATTTGATTTTATTTCGCTAACATACAATAAATCATAATTATTTTTTATTCTAATAATTTTATTATTCTTTTTACAATTATCATGCAAATAAAATAAATTAACATATGGTATAATATTTATATTTGAATCTACTATATTTGAATCTGTAATATTTGAATCTACTATATTTGAATCTGTAATATTTGAATCTACTATATTTGAATCTACTATATTTGAATCTACTATATTTGAATCTATTTTTAAATTTATCTTAAAATAGTATGTATTATTAGTGATAATATAATTAATAATATTTGTATCATTATCTTTATTTATACTATTATCATTAATATATTTATTATTTATATTGTCTATATAAGTACTATTTATTAATAACATTCGATTATTATTATAATAATTATGTATACCTAAAATTAATTTACCTAATGTATACTCAGTATTATTTATTTGATAAAATAATTCATTAGTATAATTGTTATTATTTAAAAATATTTCTACATATAATTCATTTATATTATATGTTATATAATCATGTTGTACTCTTATATTATAAAAATGTTCATTCATTATTAAGAAATTATTGTATGTATTTAAATTATTAAATAAAAATTTATATTTAGTACCAAATTCTATATTTAAAATAGGATTTATTAAGATTGTTTTTGTTATAGTATTAGTAAATTCTATATTTATATTATCTAATATATTTATATTATAAGTAATAGTATTTGTTTTCTTTATATTTAATTCATATATTAGCAAGTAGTCAATATATATATAAAATTTATTTATTATACTATTTGAAATATTAATATCAATATATGAATCATTATTTCCAGGTAATCCATTAACATTTAATATATTTTCATTAACCGATAAATATGGTGTAATATTTAAATTATTTCTTGAGATAATTATATTTTTATTTAATAAATTTGTATTTGATATATCTATAGTATAATTAATATTTTCATAAATTTCTAATATATTTATTATTGAGTTATTTAAATAATATGTATTATTTATATTATTTAAATAAAATTTATCTGTAGATTTTATTGGATAATATAACTCGATATTTCTCGAATCTATATTATTTAGTAAATAAGTTTGATAATTATTATAATTATTATCATCATAATTATTACCTAAACTATTATTACTATTATTACTATTATTACTATTATTACTATTATTACTACTATTACTATTACTATTACTACTATTACTACTATTACTACTATTACTACTATTACTATTACTATTATTACTACTATTATTATTTATATTTCCTACAATATTTGTTTCTATTTTTGGATTATTTATAATACCATTATTTAAATAACCTTCTAATATACTTTCATTAGTACTAACTAGACTACTTATACTTTCATTATAATTTATGGTATTTAAATTATGTTGTTGAGTTATATTAATGTAATTACATTCTATTATTGCGCAATTTGTATTATTAAAATAATTTTTATAGTAACTATTTTTATATATAGGAATATTATTTAAAACTTTATAATATCCATCACGAAAACCCATTTTATATTCACTATTAATACCATTTATGTTTCTATTAATTATTTGTTGATTATCCTTTATATATATATAACTATCTGGTTTCAAATTACAAATATTTGGATAAGGTGCTTCCTTAAAATTAAAATAATCTATATCTTCATAACTTAGTACAGACATTCCTAAATTACCTAAATGTTGTTTTTGTAAATTAGTATAAGGATATAAGTAATATATTATAATACCTTTTTCACAATAATTAGTAAATATATCGGATGTTAATGAATCTTTTAATATATTTTGTTCTAAAATTGGTAAATCATTAAACCATACAACAAATGGTGTATATTCTTTAATATTTAATGTTATATTGTTATAATTATTAATTAAATCGTAATTTATTAAATGATTATCTAAATATATATAACTACCTATATCGTAGTTATGATTTATAAGTGTTTTAAGCATTACATAATTATTATTTTCAAAATCATCAAAATATGATGGTTCTATATAACTATAATCAATAATATTTTCTTCAGTCTTATAAGTATTAGATTGAACTAAATTAAATTCTGTCATTTTATTTTCAAATCCTATTGATTCCGATAATGTATTGTTTTTATCAAAAAGTAAACTAAATCTAGAGGCTTTTAGTATATTTATATTAATTCCACCAATACCTTCTAAATTTGATTGATTAGGTATTTTATCTAATTTAATACTAAAACCTTCATTAATATTTTCAATTATATCAATATTTGTATTTATTATTTGATGTTTTTTTGGTAAATAATTCTTATCCCAATCTTGTGGAACAAACATAATATAAGTATTTGTATTATTTGTTTTAATTATATCACCTACTTCAAAATTTATATCAGATAATAAATTATAATCAAACGTATAATTTGAACCATCTTTTACAATATTTAATACTCTACCTAATTTATTTTTATCTTTATTTTCAATACCTAGATTATTTATATTTATAAATAATTCATATATAGATATATCATAATCTAGAACTATTTGTTTTGAATTGTTTCCAATTATATTTTTTAAGTTAGTATTATTGCTATTTATTTTATTTAGTCCATTTTTGTAATTACTATACTTTATAAACTCATTTCCTTCATAAAAATAATTTGAATTAAATGAATTATGATCTAGTGGTGTATCAATATTATCTAATGGTAATATGAAACGTATATAACCTCTATATATACTATTATTATAAACAATATGTGTTTTATTTATTTCGTTAGATTTATAATTAAAAAAACTACTTGCACCCGTAATATTAATTAAATCACCTGTTTTGAAAATAGAATTTTTTAGTTTTATGTATATATATGGATAACCTTCATTAACAATAAATGGTCCTGCTTGATTATCTGTTGTAATATCTGATAAACTAAATTCATATACATTTTTATATTGATAAATTTTTAACAAGTTATTGTTTTCATTTAAATCTATCTTAAAAATAGATGTATTTTTATATATTTTTAAACCTGATTTAGTTTTAAATAATGTATCATCTACAAAAATTTTCTTTTTATAATTATATATTTTTCGTGATATTGAGTTAAGTTTTTCTTCTAGTTCTTTAGTAAGATCATCAATAATATAGTTACCCTTTTTAATTTGTGCAGAATATATTGGATAAATATTAAAAATATCTACATTATTAGATAAATATTTAATATTTAATATATCATTATAATTATATTTATTTTCTATCATTGTATCAATTTTAATATTATTATTAACACTATTAGTGTAAATATTAGTATTTATTTTATTATTTAATGTCCAATAGAATTGATTAGATAAATCGGGTGTATTTTCTAATAAATTATAGGAATCTACTATGTTTTTATTTAGTTCATTATTTATATCTTCTATATGATTTTTAAATAAATTATTAATATATGTATAATTAAATAAATTATTATTATATATAAATCTAATATCACCATTTAATGATATATTATGAATATATCCATAAATATTAAAGTCATATTTAAACTGATTTATATAATAAATATCTAGATGAAGAACTGTATTATATGTATCTAAACCAGTTTCTTTCAGTATATATAAATTATTTATATTTTCATAACTTGAAATATTTATTATTATTTCACATGTATTAGTTGTAGCATTATAAGTGTTAACTATATTATTATTAAAAGTATAATCTATTCCTATTGTATCACTAGTACTTACAATTAACTTTTCACTTAAATTTATAAAGTTAAATGTATATTGTATATTTCTATAAATATTTTTTTTAAGATTTATTATTGTATTAACATCTATATTATTAAATTCTGTTTTTGGTAATATATATTTCTCTTCAGATGAAAAAATTAAACTGGATATTTTTTCTAAAGGAGTATTATATTGAATTATTTTTGAAGAACTATTAGTAGGGTCTTCTATATAATCATAACTAATAGTATAATTAATATAATTTAAATTATATGTAGAGTTTTTTATAGAAAAATTTTTAATAAAACTTATAAATAGATTAAAGTCAAATTTTAAATCATTAATATTATAATTTATTGTATTTTCGTTATCTTCTGGTTTATTATAAAAATATAAATTATATATTTTTGAATTATTGTAAAAACTAAATAAATATCCATATTTTAAAATATTTTTATGTATTTCATTTGTTATTGAATTTATAATATTATTATATAAATCAGTCAAATAATTTATAAAGCGTGTTTGTTCATTTTTTAGTAAACTATTTATATTAATATTACTATAACTATATTCTTTTAACTCATTTACTATATTATTTATATTATTATTAACTAAATATTGAATATAAGTATACTCTAGTTTTATTTCAGAGTTATTTGTAAAGTTAAAATATAATTTATTAGTAGGTAAATGTATTTTATTATAATCTGTTATATTTTTTAAATAATTAAATATATTTATTGACCCACTTGTAATTGGAATCGAATTAGCAACTATATTATTTTCTTCGATAAAATGTTCATTTAAGTTTTTATTAAAAATATTTAATGTAAAATCGTAATCAGTATACTTATATATAAAATCCTTAAAAATAGATTCGGTGTAAAAATCATCAATATAGTATTTAATTTGTGCTTGACTATTAATATTTAATACATATAAAATACTTTCTACAGAATTTCTAGTAAGTGTTATTTCTAAAACATTATTTGTTATAATTTCAGATAATAATACTTTAATATTTATTTGTGTATCAGTAATAACTATATTTTGCGAATTAAATATAATACTATTATTTTTAATATTTATTATATCATTAGATTGCTTATTAATTATATTAAAAATATAACTTACATTTTTATCTATATTTTTTTCTTTTTGAATTATATTAGATAAATCTATATTTATACTATTAATTCTATTATATAGAAATAATTTATATATTTTATTTTCATTATTAAATCTTAATAAATAACTTTCTTCATTATTAATAACATTTTTTTGAGTTTCTGTAAGTATTGTATTTTCTTGTATTTGATTTTTAATAAAATATAAAATATTTATAAAATTATGTTGTAAATTTTTTAGATTTGTATTTATTTTTTTTAAATACATTGTTGATAAATATTCATATAATGTTTGCTCCTTAGTCATATGTTTAATCCAATCAGACGGTATATTATTTATATTATTATTAACTATATTTAATGCTTTTTCATTATTTATCAAAAATTTATCTTTTACCTGTGTTAAATCCTCTTCATTTATCCAATATAAGAAATTATTATGCTCAATATAATCTTCATTGTTATTATATATTTTACTTACTTTGTTTCTTATTGCATACTGAGCATTACTCATTTCTAAACTCATCATTTTAACATTCATAATATTTTTAAATCTTCGCGGTAATGCTATTTTATAATAACTAGCATCTTCATAACCATTTATATATGTTTTTATCAATTCTACTTTAATATTATTTCCACCTCCACTTGTATTTAGTTCTATTAGTTTACTATCTATATTAACCGGTAATTTAATTTTATAAGAATTACTAATTTTTATATTATTTTCATAGGTATAAACCATTTCTATGCTGAAAATCGGTTTACCTAAATATGAGTTATAATTTAAAAAATCTACTGGAATTCCACCAATAGTATATTTATTTAAATTATTATCATAAATTCCTTCTATATTTTTAAAAATTATTTCATTACTATCAATTATTTCTAAATTATGATTTGGATGTTCTACTAATATAGTTTCATAATCTATTATTTTTAATCCATTATTTTTTACTTTATTTTGTATTTTTTCAGTAATTAGTTTATTTCTTTTTATACGATCCTTACTATTTATAGTAACTAATGTTTTTTTTTCATAATATTTATTTTTAGTAGAATTATCATACATTATTAATAGTATATATTATTTTTTATATAAAATATATTGTATATATATAAATGGATAATTTCTATCTCAAAATTTTTGCTATTATTCTTATTTTAATTATTATATGTATTATATATATAATAATAAATAATATAAATATATTTTCAGAAAAAATACCTGATATTATAAAAAACAATATTGAAATCCCCCCAGAAGTTACTTCACCAATAAACAATGAAATAAAAACTTTAACCGATAAAGATAAACTTAAGCATGCTTTAGAATTGTTTAATTATAAACATACTACTTTTATTAAAAACTTAGACAATAGTATTGAATTTTGTATTGATAATGATAAATTTATACTAGTGGATACTATAACAAATTATAAAAAATTATATTTGCAATTATATAAAATGAAACTAGACAATGAAGGAACCGATTTAAATAAAAACGAAGACTTTTTACTTAAATGTATTCAATTAGATAATTTAAATAATTCTATTTTAAATCAAAAATAAATTTTTTACGTTCACTAAAATTCTTCAACTTTGTTCTTTTTTTTAAAAACTCAAAATATCTTAATGCTAGTTTGTAATGTTTTTTTTTTATATTTTGTAACACGCGTAATCTTACTTTTAATATCATTGCAACCTGAAATATTCGTTTATGAACATATTTTTTTGTTTTATATAATCTTTCTAGCTTTTTTATAGTTTTTTTTACATCATCATAAGTAGTATATTTTATAGATATTGTATCACTTGGATTTTTATCTATGTATACATCATAACTTAACTTAGGATTATCTGGATTGAAAAAAAATTGTTTAACTTTTACCTTTTTACTTTTATTACTTTTACTTTTACTACTTTTACTTTTATTACTTTTACTTTTACTACTTTTACTTTTACTACTTTTACTTTTATTACTTTTACTTTTATTACTTTTACTTTTATTACTTTTACTTTTACTTTTCATTCTATATTTTATAAAAATATAAATATTTTAAATATAAATATTTATCTTCCAGTACTACCTAATCCATTTTCACTACGAGTAGTATTATCTAAATCATCTACTACAATTACATTAGGATTTTCATGACTTGGACCAACAAATTGAACTAAACGGTCATGTTTTTCAATTACATATGGAACACTACTCATATTGTCAACTACTAGAAATGATTCTCCTCTGTATTCCGGATCAACAAGTCCAATACTATTACATAGTCTTAGTGGAGTTTTTGCACCCATACTACTACGTGGAAAAATCATAAAACTGGTATTATTATTATTAATAATAGCATTTGCCTTAATTCCGGTTCCAATTTTAAAACTAATAGCATTTGAGGGGACTACAATTTTTTCTGGCATAAAAATATCTAGTCCAACATCGGTCTTATAGTTAACATTATGATTAATATATTTATTTTTTAATTCAATGTCATTTTCATTAATAATTACTAGTTTATATGTGATTGTTGTCATTTTATTTTATTTTATTAAAATTATATTTTTAAATCAATTTAATATAAAACTAAAATTGATTTAAAAGTAATAATTAAATAAATAAATATGGTAAATAATAAAACCGGTGTACTTATCGATACTAATAATAAAATCTCTAATATTGAATTAGATATGACTGAACATACAAATAATATTAGTGTTTTATTAGATGATAAATTAACTTTTGTTGGTCAAATATTAAGAGAACCATTAAAATGTAATGCTGTTATTTTAAATGGTGTAAATAGTAAATCTAAAAATCTAGACAAAAATACTTTTTATATACCACCATTTTCAGAAGAGGTTTATGGACCAATATTTATTATTTGTATGGATGAGAATAGTGAACCTCAGAGTTTCACTAAAGATGATTTTGAAGAATATATTCAAAATTATGAATCTTTATATAAAAATAACTATTATGATTAAATTAAATTAAATTGATTTATAAATTTAAATATATAATATTATAAATGGAAAATGAAAGACAAATAGCACTTAAGATTTTCGATGAGTTTATTGGAAATGATTACAGTAAAGATATAGAAGAATTTTTATATATATATACCGAAGAAACAAAACATAAATATATATCACAATTAAAGTATATATTTGAAATTATTAATCCACAATCTGCCGTATATAATAAATCTATTGTTGATAAAATTAAAAAAAAAACATTAACACCTGAACAACTAATTAATAGTCAACCTTGGGAACTATATACCGAACATTGGAAAGATATTGTAGAAGAGCAAAATAAAACAGATAAAATTATTATTGATAAGACACCTGTATTTACTACAACTCAATTTACATGTAGTAAGTGTAAAAATAATGAATGTAAAACATATTCACTACAAACACGTAGTGCAGATGAACCTACTACTATTTTTGTTAATTGTATTAAATGTAATAATACATGGAAAATGTCTTAATTATATATTTATCTATATACTTATCTATAAACTTATATATTTATTAATTAAATACTTTTTTAAATAATGCTTCTGCTTGTTTAAATGTAAATTTTGTATTACTAGAACCACCTTCTAATCCTCGTGACTTTTTTATTTCATAATAAGCATTACCTACTTTTTTAAATTGTTCATCTGCCCACTCTTTATTATCTTGATATTTATCAGGATGAACTTCGAGAGCTTTTCTATGGTATGCTTTTTTAACTTCATAATCAGTAGCATTTTCACATATTTCTAATAATTTATAATATTTTATTAACTCATCATATCTATTAGTATAATCTGTATAATTTGTATTATTTGTATTATTATTATTACAATTAGATTTAAAATAATATATTCCTGCCAATAAAGTAGCTACACCTAAAAATGCCATTACCATTTCACCACCATTACCACCTTTAAAACCCTTAAGCGTGGATTTATTTCTATGTAAGTCTTTTGTGTATAAATATTTAAATTTGTATTTTAAATACTGTTTTTTATAATCTATCATTTATATATATATATATATATATTTTTTTAACTTAGTGATTTATTCTAATTAATTATCAGAAACTAAAAACATTTGTGATACTCTTTGAAATATCATTATTATATCATTAAATATATCAAAAGATTTTTGTGGATAACTAGGAAAATCATCTACATTACAGTTTTCATCATTAATACTATTATTACAACTTAGTAATGCTTTATTACAATTTTCTTCTGTTATTTCTAATATTTTTTGTGTGTCAACTAATAAGAAATATCCAAATATAATTATAACTACTACAGAAAGTACAATAGTCATAGTTTTTTTATATCCAAATAATAATATATATAGAATTTCAACTAAGATTACTACAAATAATAAAATTAATATTATATAATAATTGTTTTCTGATAAATAATCTTTTATTAAATCTTGATTAAAATAAAATAATAATAATAAAACAATAACAAGTAATAATGTGCTATAAAAAGCTTTATTATAAAGATTATATTGTTTAAGTCTAGCATATATTAATGATGTTAATAAACTAAAAATAGTTATTAACAATAGTAATATAATATGTGACACTAATATATTAGTATGATTCATATAAAATATAAAAGATAAACCAAATAAAATTAATATAAAGCCAATAAATCTTGTAAATATATTAAATTTACCTAAAAATTCAAAAAAACTTATATGTAGTTCATAATTTATTAATAGCATTGTCATTATATTAAATATTACTAATGATATTAATACATATAAATATGTATTTACTAATATATTTTTACATGTATATGTATTATCTTCAAATGCATTTAGATAAATTATAACGGCTAAAATAAGTGTAATAATACATGAATATTTTAATTCTTTAAAATCTTTTTCAGAAAGTTTATATTGTAGATTAATTAAATTGTTCATTATAATAGTTATATACATAAAAAAAAAAATAAATTAAAAATTTTTTAAGTAAATAATAAATTAAATACAAACTCTATAATAAATATACATTCCCGCGTTTTTATTAAATTTTTTAAGTTCAAATAATTCTCCAACACGTAGTCCATAAAAATTAGCTAATGGATCATTCATATTAATTTTACATAATTTATTAATATTGCTAATGTTTCTTAATTTACATAATTCGTTAATTTCATTTTTATCTCTTATTACTCTAATATGTTTTGGAACTCGTGAATGTTTTGTTATATTAAACAATAAATTATTAAATGTAAATATTTGTATATTATCAATATTTATTTTTTCAATAATTTTTTTTTCCAAAATATAATTATTAATTTTCATTAATTGTGTTAGTACAATAATAAGATTAATTTCTATATCATCAGTTAAATTATATAATTTTTTAATTTCTTCTTCAATTTTATTAATATTATTAGATGAGGTTGTTTTATAACTTTTACTTAGAAAACTAGTATTATTTACAAAATATATAAAACAATATAACTTATCATTAACAGTGGATTTACCAATTAGTTCTATACTATTATAATTATTTAATTCATTATAATCTAATTCTTTAAATTTGTCATGTAATACATAATTTCTTTTTGAAAGTAGTCCATCAGTTTCATTAATAGTTTTCATACATTTCTTAAATTCATCGATATTGTTAAATAATATTTCACTCATTAAATATTTGTAAACTTAAATCAATTTTATTTATTAATTTCTATTTTAATTTCTATTTTAATTTCTATTTTAATTTCTATTTTATTTTATAAGAGAAGATATACTTGACATACCTGGTATACTTGATGAATTTGACATACTCGGCATACTTGGCATACTTGACATACTTGATGAATTTGAACCAAAAATACTACCTATACTCATATTACTCTCATTATTTCCAAATAATGCTTCAAAACAAGCAGGAGATGTATATAAACATTTTGGTTCTTTACATGGTTTACCATAATAATGATTAAAATTTAATGTAATATTATCACTAGTGCATTTTGATAATACATTAAATAATCCAGGTGTTGTATTTTTAGTTGTAGTCCATCCCATACCTACACGAGCTATTGCCCAGAAACAAGGACAAAAATATGCACCTAATAAAAATATTATTGGTGTACCCATTACTTCTTGTCCAGTTAATAGTGTCATTTTGTATTCTAGATATACACAATAAAAAGATAATATCATCATAATAGGCCACCAATCAAAAATAAATGTACCCAATGTCATTAATACAATTTTTATAATTGCACCAATCATAAATATTATTGGATTACCACCTTTAAGTTTACCACCTCCTTTTAATTTACTATTATTAATAATATTTTTAAATGTTTCCTTTTCATTCTCACACTTAGTTTTTAAGTTTGTTTTTATTTGTCCAACTATACCACCACTTACTTTATTTTCAAAATTATTTAATACTTTTCTAAATCCACCAGTTAATGAATTAATATTTGCCTTATATGTATCACATTTTATTTTTTCTGCTTGAATTTTTTCTTTACACTCATTATCTTTTATTGTTGATATACTATTATAATTATCTTGTAGTTGTTTATTTTCAACAGTTAATTTATTATTATTACTAATTAATTCATTTTTAGAGTCATTAGAATTTTTTACTTGTTGTAAATAATCATCTTCCTTACTATTATATACTTTTGCCAAATCTTCAATTTGTTTTCTATGATTTATTAATTCATTTTGACAACTTATAGTCATTATATATATATAACATAAATTATTTTATTTTATATTTATATCTATTAATTTAGTATTATTATTATTCAATATTATTATTCAATATTATTATTTATAATTTTATTATTATTTTTATAACAGTTTAACTTATTTATTTTTTGTTGACATAAAGTACTATATGATTTTACTGAATTATTTAGTTTAATAAATTTTTCTTCTTGTTTTTCTATATCTATATCTAATTGTGTTATTTCATTATCCATTTTAGTTATTATTGTATTTATATTTTCATAATTATCTAAAGTATTTAATTTATTATAGTAATCTATTAAAGTATTCATACTAGTCAATTCTAGATTATAATAGTTTTGACTATTAGTTAAATTTGTTTGTATAATTATTTTTTCTTCATTTATTAATTTTACATGATTATTTCTAAAAGTTTCTTCGTCTGTAATATATTTATCTTTACTTTTTTCAAAATCTGAATTAAATTTTTTAAGAGTATTTATTTTATTTTGTATTTTTACATCAGTTATATTAGAGTTTCCTCCTCCTCCCTCCATTTTACATGGTGTTTGTTCACCAGGATATTCTAATAGTATTTCATCATAATTAATATATATATCATTTAGTTTTTTATTACATTCGATTTCTAAGTCAATTAATGTTAATTCTAGTTGATTTATACGTGTATTTAAAATTAGTTTATAATTATTTTTTCTAAATATAGTATCATTTTTTATATCTATTGTAACTTTAGATTCATTGTATATACTATTTACATCTAATTTTCTATTTTTATCAAATTCTAATTTACTTAATATATCTTGCAATTCTTTATATTTACTATTATAATTATTTTTTATAGTATCTAATTCTTTATTATATGTTTTATTTAATTGTATTAAACTTTCTTTTGTATTATACTTATTTTCAAAATTACTTCTTAATGTATTATAATGTTCTATAAACTGGTCATTAATTTGTTTTTTATCTTCAGAAATACGTAATTTATTAATTAAAGTTTTATTTTTATAATTAATTTCAAGTAATAATTTGCTTGTTATTTCATTTTCTTGATTTATTGTTTCCATATATTATATATAAATATATGTTAATTTAATAAATTTAATTAAATTAATTAAATAAATTATTATAAATAATATAAATATAACATAATTATATTCACTATAAATTAAATCACCAAAATGCTCACAATAATTATTAATATAACCTTTATCCTTTTTTACGTTTCTTAATTTGCATTCATAGTAACCAAATGTACATTTTCTATAATTAAATATCCATTTGATTAATAAAAACATACTAAAATAAATACCAATACGTATAATTGTTGGATGAGAACTAAATATTGTATAAATAAAAAATAAAAATATTATAAATGTTATAAAATTATAAATATTGTTAATATTATTTATATAATTAAATACATTCATTATAAATAAATTATAAAAAAAAATTTATAAAAAGTTTTATTTATTTGTTTATTAAAACACAAAATAATAGGACAAAATATTTACATACATAAATAACATGTATTTTCTGTTATCATATGTTTATAATATACTTTAGAACAACTTACACATTTTTTACAATTAGAATTATTTATACATTTATCTTCAAAGAATCCACATTTATTTTTATTTCTACACATTAATATATTTATATTTTCATTATTATCATAAATCTCTTTTACAAATACACCACATTCACATACCGGTTTAATTGGAGCATAAATTATTAATAATTCACTTGCTCTACTGGTTGCTGTATATAAACATTTTAGTTTATTTATTTTTTCATTCATTTTAAAAATATCTTCTAAATTAACAAACATATTATTTATAGAACAACCTTGTAATCTATGAATAGTACATGAGAATGCACAACTAATTTTAGCAAAAATATCATTTCTAGTTTTATCTAATAAATGATATAATGTTTGAATTATAAAATCATTATAAAACTTTTTTATTTTTAAAGTTTTTGATTTTTTTATAGTTTTATTTAAGTCATTTATTTTTTTTTTAATATTATTATAATATACTTCTTGAGTTTTAGTATATTTACTATTTAATACTTTTATTTTACTATTTTTAAGTGTAATTAGGTTTATATATAATGTTTCATAGTTATTAAATTCTTTTATAATTTTCTTAAATTCTTTTACTGTATTACTAATATTTAGTAAATAATTAAATATTTTTTGATATCTATATAATATTTTATCATCAATATCATAATCGCTACATATTTTATCACATTTATAATCTTTTATTTTATTAAATTTATCATCTATGATTTTATTATCAATATGATTATTCTCAATACTTTTTATAAAAATATTATAATTAATTAGTTCAAAATCATATTTATCTACTTTAATATTTAAGATTGTATCAAAATCCGATGTATTATAATTCTCATATTGTTCTAAAAATACTATTTGTTGTCCAATAAAATAACTATCAATACAATTAATATTGTTTTTATAAATAATTTTTTCTTTTATTTTTTCATTTATTTTATCACATGTTTCATTTTTATAATTACCAATTATTGATATATTTGTTTTATATAACTCTATATATAAATCCGTTAATTCATCCATTGTATTTACTACATAAATAGTTTTATTATTTTTAAGACTATATATAAGTTTATAGAATTCATTAATAAATTTAAAATAATTATAGTCAAAATTTTCAATACTATCAATTATAAACATATTTATTTGATTTATATCAGTCTTACTGCATCGCATATTCTCTATTAAATTAATATTATAATTATCTAGTATATTGGATTCTTCACTATTAACAGGGTCAAGTTGATTTTTATCACCTAATAATATAATTAAGGATTTTTTATTATTATTTTTAATATAACTTAAATGTTCATCTTTTACCATAGATATTTCATCAATTACAATAATATCATATTTATCTATTTTAATAAACTTATTATTAATTATAAATGATTTGACTCCATTCTCATCATATATACATTTTTCTCCTAATAATGTACTAGTAGTTATAAATTCTACATTTTTAAAATACTTTTCTAATATAATTTTATGTTTCTTAGATGATTCTACTACACTATTTGTTGGAGCACAAAAACATATTTTCTTATTTTTTGTTATTTCGGATAAATTTTCAAATGCATTTAATGTTGTATAAGTTTTACCAGAACCACCTTTTCCACTAACAACTATTATTTCAACACTATTTATTTTTTCACAAATTAAATTTACTAATTCCAATTGATTATTATTGAATTTGTTTTTATTAATTTGTTCCTTAATAGGTTCTTTAATAGGTTCTTTAATAGGTTCTTTAATAGGTTCTTTAATAGGTTCTTTAATAGGTTCTTTAATAGGTTCTTTAATAGGTTCTTTAATAGGTTCTTTAATAGGTTCTT
>Ga0209630_10000717_pt1 | contig 37622 bp, 38 predicted proteins | sample COG_01_FD_184745 | JGI IMG/M metagenome (GOLD analysis project Ga0209630, IMG submission 184745) | Pelagic Microbial community sample from North Sea - COGITO 998_met_01 (SPAdes) (version 2) | ecosystem: Environmental > Aquatic > Marine > Neritic zone/Coastal water | place: Helgoland, sampling...
AAATCCGCGCCCCGCCTCGTCCACCCCGGCAACGGGCGGCAGGCAGGATTTTTCGTGGTTCAGTCCGGGCATGCGTCAGGTCCGATCGTCGAACGGCACGCGGCCGAGCGCGTGCCCCATCGGCCCATGCCCTGCCCCGAGGCCCGGTGCCGCCGCAAGCGCCGCCTGCACATAGGCGATGGCCCGCCCCACCGCGTCGGCGAGCGGCAGGCCGGCGGCGAGTCCCGTGGCGATGCCGCTCGCCAGCGTGCAGCCGGTGCCGTGGCTGTGGCGGGTGTGGATGCGCGGATGCGTCCAGACCGTTTTGACGCCGTCGGCGGCGACCAGTCGGTCCTCGACGATGTCGCCTTCGCCGTGCCCACCCTTGACCAGCAGCGCCGCGCCGCCGGCGCGCACCGCATCCTCGCCGCCGAGCGCGGCGAGTTCGGGCAGGTTGGGGGTGACGACCGCGGCCTGCCGCATAAACCGCGCGAACGCCGCGATCGTGTCGGCATCGGCGAGCACCGATCCGCTGGTCGCGATCATCACCGGATCGAACACGACCGGCACCGCGAGCGTGTCGAGCACATCCGCCACGGCGCGTGCGGTGGCGGCCGATCCGATCATACCGATCTTCACCGCATCGACGCCGAGATCGTCGATCACCGAGCGCATCTGCGCGACGACGATATCCGTGGGTATCGGGTGGACCGCCTGCACGCCGAGCGTGTTCTGCGCGGTGATCGCGGTGATCGCAGTCATGGCATGGCCGCCGAGCATCGTGACGGTCCGGATGTCCGCCTGGATACCCGCGCCGCCGCCCGAATCGGACCCGGCAATGATGAGGATGCGGGGGATCATGACGCGGGTCGCGACAGCGGCGCGGATCGGGCGCTTGGGGTTGGGCGCTGCATGGGTTCGGTCATGGCATCTCGCGGGCAGGCGGGACAGAAGGTTTGTTCACGCGGAGACGCGGAGAAGAAGGTATGAAGGGGAGAGCGTCGCTCTCACAATCATCACTCCGGCGCACGCCGGGACCCACGGACCCGCGACATCGGACTGTGCGCGCCAGCCGCCGACACCGAAACCATGGGTCCCGGCGTTCACGGGATGACGGTTGAGGGTCGGGCGCCTTCCCCTTCGCGCCTCCGCGTGAACCGTCAGCTCTGGAACCGGCGCTCGGTCGATGCGGGGTTGCCCTGCAGCGCCTTGCCGACCCGGGTCGGGCGATCCATCAGTTCGCCCGCGCAATTGGGGCAATGTTCGTCGAGCGCCTCGGCGCATTCGGCGCAGAAGGTGCACTCGAACGAGCAGATGAACGCGCCGGGCGCATCGGCCGGCAGGTCGGCACCGCAGCGTTCGCAATCGGGGCGCATCGCCAGCATCAGGCGGCGGCCTGACGGACGGCGTCGCAGATGCGATCGACGAGGGTTTCGACCTGGCGGGCGTCGTCGCCCTCCGCCATCACGCGGATCACCGGTTCGGTGCCGGACGGGCGGATGACGAGGCGGCCGGTGCCGGCCAGTTCCGCCTCCGCCGCGGCGATCACCGATTTGACAGAGTCATGTTCGAGCGGCTTGCCGCCGGCGAAGCGGACGTTCTTGAGCAATTGCGGCAGTGGTTCGAACCGGTGGAGCACCTCGCTCGCCGGCGCGCCCGACCGCTTGAGTTCGGCAAGCACCTGCAACGCCGCGACCAGCCCGTCGCCGGTGGTGCCGTAATCGGTCAGGATGATGTGGCCGGACTGTTCGCCGCCGACGTTATAGCCGGAGGTGCGCATCTTCTCGAGCACGTAGCGGTCGCCCACCGCGGTGCGGACGAGGCCCAGCCCCTGCGCCGACAGATGCCGTTCGAGGCCGAGGTTCGACATCACCGTCGCGACCAGCCCGCCGCCCGCCAGCCGGCCGGCGCGCGCCCAGCTGGCGGCGATCGTCGCCATCAGCTGGTCGCCGTCGACGATCCGGCCCTGTTCGTCGACGATGATGAGCCGGTCGGCATCGCCGTCCAGCGCGATGCCGATATCCGCGCCCGCGGCGACGACGGTTTCGGACAGGGTCTGCGGCGCGGTCGAACCGACGTCGCGGTTGATGTTGGTGCCGTTGGGGGTGACGCCGATCGCGACCACGTCGGCGCCCAGTTCCCACAGCGCCATCGGCGCGACCTTGTAGGCGGCGCCGTTGGCGCAATCGATCACCACGCGCAGCCCGTCGAGCCGCAGGTTTTCGGGGAAGGTCGCCTTGGCGAAGTGGATGTAGCGCCCCTGCGCATCCTCGATCCGGCGAGCGCGGCCGATTTCCGCCGAGGGGGCGAGCGGCACGTCGCTGTCGATCAACTGCTCGATCGTCAGCTCCGCCTCGTCGGAGAGCTTGTAGCCGTCGGGCCCGAAAAGCTTGATGCCATTATCCGCGAAGGGATTGTGGCTGGCGGAGATCATCACGCCGATGTCGGCGCGCATCGACTGGGTCAGCATCGCCACCGCCGGGGTGGGGAGCGGCCCGACCATGATGACGTCCATGCCGACGCTGGTAAAGCCCGCGACCAGCGCCGATTCAAGCATATAGCCCGACAGGCGCGTGTCCTTGCCGATCAGCACGCGATGCTTGTGGTCGCCGCGCTGGAAATAGGCGCCCGCCGCCATGCCGACCTTCATCGCCATGCCGGCGGTCATCGCGCCGGCGTTGGTCGCGCCCCTGATGCCGTCCGTACCGAAATATTTCCTTGCCATCGCGTGCGATCCGTTCCGCTATGCCGTCCGTATCCCTCCGTTGCGCCAAGGAAACCGATGTCGCAAGCCACCCGTATCCTTCTGGCGCTGGTCGTCGGCATCGCGCTCGGCATCGCCGCGGTGGCGCTCGACAGGGACTGGGCGCTGCGCGCGACCAGCGTCACCCAGCCGATCGGCGAGGCGTGGCTGCACGGCTTGCAGATGGTGATCGTGCCGCTGATCGTCGGCCTGCTGGTGACCGGCATCGCCGCGACCGCGGAGGCGGCGAAAGCGGGACGGATCGCGGGGCGCGCGGTGGCGCTGTTCGTCGTGGTGCTGTGGTGCACGACGCTGATGTCGGCGGCGGTGATGCCGCTGCTGCTCGATCTGTGGCCGCTGCCCGAGGCGTGGTCGGCGGCGCTGCGGGCCGCGCTGACCGGCGCGGCGCCGCTCGGCAAGGTGCCGACGCTCGCGGATTTCTTCAACACGATCGTGCCGACCAACGTCGTCGGCGCGGCGGCGGGCGACGCGTTCCTGCCGCTGACGGTGTTCACGCTCGCCTTCGCCTTCGCGATCACCCGGCTGGAGGACGAATCGCGACGGCGGCTGACCGACCTGTTCCGCAGCATCACCGATGCGATGCTGGTCATCATCGGCTGGGTGCTGAAGCTGGCGCCGATCGGCATCTTCGCCCTGGCCTATGGCGTCGGCGCGCGGACCGGGGCGGCGGCGTTCGGCGCGCTGGTCCATTACATCGTGCTGGTGTCGGCGATCGGCTTCGTCGTGCTGCTGGCGGGCTATCCGGTGGCACGGTTCGGCGGCGGCGTGCCGTTCCGCGCCTTCGCCAGAGCGGTGGCGCCGGCGCAGGCGGTGGCGATCAGCACGCAAAGCTCGCTCGCCTCCCTGCCGGCGATGCTCAAGGGATCGGCGGAGATCGGCGTCGCGCCGGCGACCGCGGGGATCGTGCTGCCGGTGGCGGTGGCCATCTTTCGCGCGACCAGCCCGGCGATGAACCTGGCGGTGGCGCTGTACGTCGCACACTGGCTGGGGGTGCCGATCGGACCGGGGCAGCTCGCCGCCGGCGTCGCGACCGCGGCGATCACCACCATGGGGTCGGTCTCGCTGCCCGGCACGATCAGCTTCTTCGCCAGCGTCGCGCCGGTCGCCTTTGCGATGGGTGTGCCGATCGAGGCGCTGGGCCTGCTGGTCGCGGTGGAAACGGTGCCGGACCTGTTCCGCACCGTCGGCAACGTCACGATGGACGTTGCGGTGACCAGCGTGGTGGGGCGGCGGACGGACGCCTCGTAATCCTTGCGCTCCCCCTCACCCTGCCGGCGCCGGCAGGGTGAGGGCCATGCCGTCAAGGCCGCGGGCGCTGTTCGCCCCGCGTATCGACGCCCGCCGCCGCGGGTTCGCCGATCGCCGCCTCGCCCGCCAGCGCATGGTCGGGCGCGTCGCCGATCGTGTCGAGGTGCATCAGCCGGGTCACGAACGGCGCGAGCACCAGCACGACGATGCCGATGCCCATCGAGAACCAACCGATGCGGCCATAGACGGCGAGAACCTGCGCCGGGCCGGCGCCCTCGCCGCCGGTCGCCTGCGCGATCAGGCCGGCGAGGAAGTTGCCCGCTGCGGTGGCGAGGAACCAGGTGCCCATCATCAGCCCGGTCATGCTCGCCACCGACAGCCGCGTCATCGACGACAGGCCGATCGGCGAGAAGCAGAGCTCGCCCATCGAATGCAGCATGTACAGCAGGATGACGAAGATCGCCGGCGTCAGCCCTTCGGCGGGCGCGCCGAGGATCACCGCGAAGAAGCCCGCGCCGACCAGCACCAGGCCGATGCCGAACTTGAACGGCGCCGAGGGTTCGATGCCGCGCTTGCCCATCGCGGTCCAGAGCAGCCCGAACAGCGGCGCGAGCGTGATGATGAAGAAGGCGTTGACCGACTGGAACCAGGAGGCCGGCATCTCCCAGCCCAGTACCGTGCGATTGACCGACTGGTCGGTGTAGGTGTTGAGCGACGACCCGGCCTGTTCGAACAGCGCCCAGAACAGCGGCGACAGGGCGACGAGGAACAGCGCGGCGAAGATGCGGTGGCGCTCGACCCGCGGCAGCACCCGGAACGAGGTGAGCAGGATATAGCCGACGGTAAGCAGCGATCCGGCGATCAGGACGATCCCGACCGCACCCTGGTTGCGTACCAGCCACCATGCCACGCCGACCGCGACGAGCGCGCCGGCATAGATCGCCCATTCGATCGACAGGCCGATCGGCGTGCGCCTCTGCAGCGCGCCAGCGACCGGCGGTTCGCCGACGTCGTACAGCTCGCGCCGGAACAGAACGAACACGACCAGCCCCAGCGCCATGCCGACCCCCGCCGCGCCGAAGCCGTAGGACCAGCCCATCCGCTCGCCGAGATAGCCGATCAGCAGCGGGCCGATGAAGGCGCCGGTGTTGATCCCCATGTAGAAGATCGAGAAGGCGCCGTCGCGCCGGGTGTCGTCGCGCGGATAGAGCTTGCCGACCAGCACCGAGATATTGGCCTTCAGGAAGCCGGTGCCGACGATGATGAAGGCGAGCGCGAGGTAGAAGCCGTTGAGCGCGCTGCCCTGCACGCCGGCCGGCGCCTCGACCGCGGCGATCAGCAGATGGCCGACGGTGATGAACACGCCGCCGGCGAGCACCGCCTTGCGTGGCCCGAGATAGCGGTCGGCGATATAGCCGCCGATGATCGGCGTGACGTAGATGAGCGCGGTATAGGCACCGTAGATGGCGTAGGCGGGTTGTTCGCCGAACAGGAAATGCTTGGTCAGGTAGAAGACCAGGATGGCGCGCATCCCGTAATAGGAAAACCGTTCCCACATCTCCGCGAAGAACAAGGTGAACAGCCCGAGCGGGTGTCCGAGAAAGGTGCGGGCATGGGCAGGTACGCCGCCCCCGCTCGCCGATGCGATTGCCATAGGCTCTTGTGACTCCAACGATATCCGGCGCCGTCCGGGCGGACCGGCGAATGGCGGGCAACGTAACGGCTGGACACCTGCTGTAAACATCGCGGGCGGTGCCTATGTGTCGCGGATGACCGAAACGATCTTCAACGACACCGCCACGCCGCTGACGCTGCTCGCCACCCGCCGCTCGGGCAAGCCGCGCGATCTGGTCGGGCCGGGGCCGGATGCGGCGCAGCTCGACCAGATGATTGGCATCGCTGCGCGCACCCCCGATCACGGCAAGCTGGCGCCATGGCGCTTCGTCGTGATCGACGATCGCGACGCGCTGTCGCAGCTGATCGTCCAGGCCTATCGCGCCGAACGGCCGCAGGCGGCGCGGGCGGAGCTCGACTCGCTCGACCAGTTCGCACGCCAGGCGCCGGCGCTGGTCGTCGTGCTGTCGTCGCCGAGCCGGACGAGCCATATCCCTTTGTGGGAGCAGGAACTGTCGGCGGGCGCAGCGACCATGAACCTGCTGCATGCCGCCCATGCGATGGGGTTCGCCGGCGGCTGGCTGACCGGCTGGCCGAGCGTGTCGCCCGCGGTGCGTGATGCACTGGGCGATGCGCATGAAACGATTGCGGGTTTCGTCTTTATCGGCACGCCGGGCCGACCGCTGGACGAACGGCCCCGCCCGGACATGGCACGGATCGTCTCGCACTGGCCTAAAGCGGGATAGTGCCGGCCGGTTGGGAGTGGACCTTTTCGTCCATTGCTGTATTAAACCAGCATGACAGCGCTCAGCAACGAGGATAGCCCGGTCTATATCCGGCTGCGGGGGACCATCGCGGCGGGCATCCTGCGCGGCGATTACCGGGCGGGCGACCAATTGCCCTCGGTGCGCGCCTTCGCCGCCGAACATGGCGCCAACCCGCTGACCGTGGCAAAAGCCTATCAGAGCTTTCAGGATGACGGCTACGTCGAGGTGCGGCGCGGCGTCGGCATGTTCGTGCTGCCCGGCGCGTCGGACAAGCTGCGCGCGGCGGAGCGGGCGAACTTCGTCGACAACCAATGGCCGCGCATTCTCGGCTACATCGACCTGCTCGGCCTGAACGCTGCCGACCTGCTGGAGCGCGAGCGGGCCTGATCGCGGCGGCGCGAGCGACTGATGCTCGCGCGCACGCCCCGTCAGAACAGCCCGAGTTGCACGACCTCCTCGGGGGTCAGGTCGATGCCGAACATCAGCGACATGCGCATGCGATAGACGCGCGGATCGGTGATCTCCGCTTCGGACCGGTTGTCGCCGGCGCGGCGGTGATAGCGGCGATCGGTAAGGCCGGCGAGGCCGTGCGGCAGGACGATGCTGGCGATCGTCACCTGCGTGAAGCGGCTGGCGGGCGCGGTCGACGTCCAATGATTGGACAGCGCGAGGTCGCCATCGAACACCTCGGTCTCGTGAAAGCTGTATTGCGGCTGCCAGCCCGGCCCGGTGCCGCGCCCGTCGGTGGAGCCGGCGTCGCCCTTGCGGTGGAGCATCCAGCCGTGCCGCGGATCGCGATCGAGGCGGAACCACGCGCCGTCCGGCGCCTCGGCTTCCCAGCCGTCGGCGAGCGCCATCACCGGGGCATAGCTGCCGCCGAAGCCGGCGTCGGCGATCCAGTCGCGATCCCCGATCGTCACCAGGCTGAGCGTGTGGGTCAGCGGCGGCGTGTCCGCCACGCCCAGCCAGACGCGGGCCAGCAGGGGGCGGACCCGAAAGCCGAGCGCAGCCAGCGCGTCCATGAACAAGCGGTTGTGTTCGAAACAATAGCCGCCGCGCTTGGCGGTGACGAGCTTGGCGAAGACGCTGGCCGAATCGATCGCGATGCCGCGGCCGAGCCGCACGTCGAGATTCTCGAACGGGATCGCCAGGCGATGTTCGCGCTGCAGCCGGCCGAGCCCCTCCGCATCGGGGGTGACGCGGGCGGGCAGGTTGATGCGGGCGAGATAGGCGTCGAGATCGAACATCGCGCGGTGTTGCCCGCGACGGGACGCGGAATGCAAGCGCCTAAAAGCCCCCTCCTTTCAGGGAAGGGGCTTTCGGCAGGTCAGGCGGCGAAGGCTTCCGCAGGGATCGCGTAGAGCACCTCGGCGCTGGCGGTCGCCGCCGCCTTCAGGCCGAGCGCTTCCGGCACGATCTGATCGAGGTAGAAGCGGACCGCGGACCGCTTGACCACCGCGAATTCCTCGTCGCCCTGCGCGTGCCGCCCCTCGCGCTCCATCAGCCAGCCGCACACCGCGACCGCTGTCATCGTCAGGAACGGATAGCTGGCGGCGAGCCGGTCGTCGGCATCCGCGGTGGCGAGGCGGTGGGCGATGGCGTCGACGGCGTCGATCAGCGCGACGAGCTCGGGATGCTCCGCCTCGGCGCGCATGTCCGCGACCAGCGCAACAAAGGCGCCACCGTTGTCGAGGCCGAGCTTGCGCCCGACGAGGTCGGCGGCCTGGATGCCGTTGGTGCCCTCGTAGATCGGGGTGATCCGCGCATCGCGGAAATATTGCGCCGCGCCCGTTTCCTCGACGTAGCCCATCCCGCCATGCACCTGCACGCCGAGGCTAGCGACCTCGTTGCCGATGTCGGTGCCATGCGCCTTGGCGAGCGGCGTCACCACCTCCAGCCGGTTCCTGGCGGCGTCGTCGCCGAGGCCGGCGCGATCGACCTGCCCCGCGGCATAATAGACCAGGGCGCGTGCCGCCTGCGTCTGCGCCTTCATCCGCAACAGCATACGACGAACGTCGGGATGGTCGACGATACGCACCGGCGCCTTGTCCGGCGAACCGGCGCGCGCCGACTGGACGCGTTCCAGAGCATAGCCGACCGCCTTCTGCGTCGCGCCCTCGGCGATCTGCACGCCCTGCAGGCCGACGTTGAGCCGGGCGTTGTTCATCATCGTGAACATCGCGCGCATGCCGCCATGCTCCGCGCCGATCAGCTCGCCGACGCAATCGTCGTGATCGCCGAAGCTCAGCACGCAGGTCGGCGAGGCGTGGAGGCCCATCTTGTGCTCGATCGACACGACGCGGACGTCGTTGAAATCGCCCGGCGTCCCGTCGTCGTTGAGTCGGAACTTGGGCACGAGGAACAGGCTGATCCCGCGCGTACCAGCGGGCGCGTCGGGGGTGCGCGCGAGGACGAGGTGAACGATATTGTCCGCCATGTCGTGGTCGCCGAACGAGATGTAGATCTTCGTCCCCTTGATCGACCATCTGCCGTCGCCCAGCGGCTTTGCGGTGGCACGCAGCGCGCCGACGTCGCTGCCCGCCTGCGGTTCGGTGAGGTTCATCGTCCCGGTCCAGGCGCCGGTCGCGAGATGCGGCAGGTAGAGCGCCTGCTGTTCGGCGCTGCCGTGGTGGATCAGCGCCTCGATGGCGCCGACGGTGAGCGTCGGGCACAGCGCGAAGCCCATGTTGGCGCTGCCCAGCGTATCGAGCACCGCGGTCTGGATCGCGAACGGCAGCCCCTGCCCGCCGAAATCCTCCGGTACGCCGATCGTTCCCCAGCCGCCCTCGACGTAATCCTTGTACGCCTTGATGAAGCTCGCCGGCATATGGACGCCGTCGGGCGACCATTTCGCGCCGACCGTGTCGCCCTCGCGGTTGAGCGGCGCCCATTCGCCGCCGGCGAACTGGCCGACCCCCTCCAGCACCGCATCGACCACGTCGGGACTGGCCGCGGCGAATCGATCCGTCGCGGCGAGTTCGTCGATCCGGACGATGTGATCGAGCACGAAACGCTGGTCGGCCACGGCGGCGGTGAAGGGCATCATTCTCTCCTGCTGTTGCCCGCGATATAGCCCCTGATGATGGCCGATCCAAACCTGCGCATCTTACGTTACGGCATGGCCGCAATCACCGAAGCGGCGGCGCGAATCACCCGCGGCGAATGCGTCGCGGTGCCGACCGAGACGGTCTATGGCCTCGCCGCCGATGCCGGCAATGCGGCGGCGGTCGCGGGCATCTATGCCGCCAAGGGCAGGCCGAGCTTCAACCCGCTTATTGTGCACGTGCCCGATCTGGCGGCGGCAGAGGCGCTGGCGGTGTTCGACGACGATGCGCGGGGGCTGGCGGGGGGGTTCTGGCCGGGACCATTGACGTTGGTTGTGCCGCTGCGGCCGGAGGCGCCGATCGCGTCGCTGGTGACGGCGGGGCTGGCGACGATCGCGATCCGGGTGCCGCGGCATCGCGCGATGCAGGCGCTGCTGGCGGCCTGCGGGCGGCCGCTGGCGGCGCCGTCGGCGAATGCGAGCAACGGCATCAGCCCGACCCGCGCCGCGCATGTCGCGCTGAGCCTGGGCAACCGCGTGCCGCTGATCCTCGACGACGGCGCGACCGAGGCGGGGCTGGAATCGACGATCATTGCCGGCCGCACGATCCTGCGGCCGGGGCCGATCGTGGCGGCGGACCTGCCCTTCCCGGTCGTGCCGCGACAGGCCGATGCGGCGATCACCGCGCCGGGGCAGCTCGCGACGCATTATGCGCCGCGCAAGCCGTTGCGGCTCGATGCAACGGCGGCGGCACCGGACGAATGGCTGATCGGCTTCGGCGCGGTCGCCGGCGACGACACGCTGTCGGCCGGCGGCGATCTGCGCGAGGCGGCGGCACGATTGTTCGATGCGCTGCACCGCGCGGATGCGAGCGAGCGCCACGGCATCGCGGTGGCGCCCGTCCCTCAGGACGGGCTGGGCGAGGCGATCAACGACCGGCTGGCGCGCGCCGCGCATCGCTGAGGGAGGTATCGCGGCTGCCCTCACCCTTCGCCGTCGTCGGCGTCTTTCCCTCTCCCGATGGGAGAGGGAGGAAGGCGCGGAGCGCCGGACGGGTGAGGACGGCCCTTAGTTCAGAAACGGCGCCGCCACCTCCGGCCGGACGCGCAGCAGCCGGCCGGTAGCGCGCTCCAGCAGCGCCCAGGTGGTCACCGCCTCCACCTTCACGCGGCCGTCCGCGCCGGTGAAGCGGACGTGGCGGTCGAAGCGCGCGCCCTTCGGCGGCTCCGGCACCCAGGTCTCGCCGGTCACCGTCTCGCCGGCGGCGACGTTGCCGCGATAGTCGATCGCGTGGCGGGTCACGACCCAGACGAAGGCGTCGACATGCTCGGGCGGGGCGACCGCCTGCCAGTGCGCGACCGCGATGTCCTGGATCCAGCGCACCCAGACCGCATTGTTGACATGGCCGAGCTCGTCGATGTCCGCGGGCTCGGCGGTGATCGTCAGCGTGAAGCGCGCGCTCATTCCCTCCTCCTGCGCCACCAGCGGAAGGCCCCGAATACCAGACCCAGCACCACCGCCGCCAGTGCCACCCACAGCCATTGCCGCCCGTGCGGGCGATAGCGGCCGAGCAGTTCGGCGATGCCGGTCCCGAAGACGTAGCCAAGGCCGGTGAACAGGATCGCCCACAGTACCGCCGCCGCGGCGTTGAGCCACAGGAAGGTGCGCGTCGGCACATGGCTGGTCCCGATCGCGATCGGGCTGACCGTGCGCAGGCCGTAGAGGAAGCGGAAGGCGAAGATGAAGCCGATCGGATGGCGTTCCAGCGTGTCGAGCGCCTTGGCGAAGGCGGGCTTCGCCTGCGCCCGCTGCACCCAGCGATGGTTGCGGAACCGCCGCCCCGCCGCGAAGAAGCATTGGTCGGCGACGAACGACCCCGCCGCCGCTGCCAGCGCCGCACCGGGCAGCGACAGCATCCCCTCGTGCGCGAACAGGCCGCCGGCGAGCACCATCGTCTCGCCCTCGATCCCCGCCCCCAGGAAGATCGCGGCAAGGCCATAGTCGCCGATGAGCGACTCGATCGTCACGCGATCAGGACTCGATCCCCAGCTGCCACAGCACGAAGGCATGCTCCTCCGCGGCCTCGCGCAGGCTCTCGAACCGGCCGGACTTGCCGCCATGGCCGGCGCCCATGTTGGTCTTGAGCAGCAGGATGTTGTCGTCGGTCTTCATCCGGCGCAGCTTCGCCGCCCATTTCGCCGGCTCCCAATAGGTGACGCGCGGATCGTTGAGCCCGCCGGAGATGAACATCGGCGGATAATCCTGCGCGACGACATTGTCGTACGGGCTGTACGAGCGGATCAGGTCGAACGCCGCCTTGTCCTCGATCGGATTGCCCCATTCGGGCCATTCGCCCGGCGTCAGCGGCAGATCGGCGTCGAGCATCGTGTTAAGCACGTCGACGAACGGCACGTCGGCGATCACCGCGCCCCACAATCCGGGGTCGGAATTGACGATCGCCCCCATCAATTCGCCGCCCGCCGAGCGACCGGCGGTGGCGATCCGCCCGGCGCTGGTCCAGCCGCCGTCGATCAGCCCCTTCGCGACGTCGACGAAATCGTTGAACGTGTTGGTGCGCTTGGCGAGCTTGCCGTCGTGATACCATTGCTGGCCAAGGTCGTCGCCGCCGCGGATATGCGCGATGGCATAGGCGAAGCCGCGGTCGAGCAGCGACAGCCGCCCGGTCGAAAAGCCCGGCGGGATCGCATAGCCGTAGGCGCCATAGGCGTAGAGGAACACAGGCTGCGACCCGTCGCGCCGGAACCCCGCCGGATAGACGATCGACACCGGCACCTCGGTGCCGTCGCGCGCGGTGATCCTGAGCCGTTCGGTGGCATAGCCGGCGGCGTCATAGCCGGCCGGGATCTCCTGCACCTTCAGCACGGTCAGATCGCCGGTGGCGACGTCGTAATCGTAGACCGTGCCGGGGGTCACCATCGATTCATAGCCGAGGCGCAGCGTGTCGACCGCATATTCGGGGTTGTCGCCCAACCCCGCGGCGTAGCTCGCCTCGGGGAAGGTGATGCGCTGCGGCACCGTCGGCGCGTCGTAACGGTGGATCGCGATCTGATCGAGGCCGTCCAGCCGCCCCTCGACCACGAAGAAGTCGCGATAGCATTCGACCCCGGTCATGTAGAAATGCGGGTCCGCCGGGATCAGCTCGCGCCACTCGCCGGGCGCGTCGACGCTCGCGGTGCACAGCCGCCACATCGGATCGGTGTCGTTGGTGTGGATGAACAGGGTGCCGTCGTGCGCGTCGACGTCATATTCGCGGCCCTCCTTGCGGGGCGCAACCAGGATCGGCTCGGCAAAGGGATCGTTGGCGGGCAGCAGCCGCACCTCGCTGGTGACGTGGTCGCCGGTGCCGATCACCAGCCACTGCCGGTCGCTCGTCTCGGCGACCGCGACGCGATAGCCCTCGTCCTCCTCGTGGAACAGCTCGATGTCGTCGCTCACCGGCGTGCCGAGCCGGTGGAAGCGCGCATTGTCGGTCCGCCACTGGTCGTTGGCGAGGCCGTAGAGGAAGCCGGCATCGTCGCCGGTCCAGACGATCTCGGACAGCATGCCCGGGATCACCTCGGGCAGGTGCTCGCCCGTGTCGAGGTCCTTGACCCGCACCTCGAACCGCTCGGCACCGCTGTCGTCGATCGCATAGGCGAGGTAGCGCGCGTTGTTGCTGATCGCGAAGGCGCCGAGCCGGAAATATTCCTTGCCAGCCGCCAGCGCCGGTTCGTCGAGCAGCAACTGATCGTCGCCCCCCGCCCCATCGCTGCTATCGGCGGGCTTGCGCCACCATTTGCGATATTGCCCGCCGGTTTCGAACGCGGTCCAGTAGATCCAGTCGCCGTCCTTCTGCGGCACGGAGGATTCGTCCTCCTTGATCCGCGCCTTCATCTCTTCGTAGAGCCGGTCGACCAGCGGCTGGTGCGGCGCCATTACGCGCTCGAAATAGGCGTTCTCCGCCTCCAGATAGGCCAGTACGTCCGCATCGCCGACCTCGGGATAATCGGGGTCCTTCAGCCAGGCATAGGGATCCTCGATCGTCGTTCCGTGCAGGGTGAAGCTGTGCGGGCGGGTGGCGGCGACGGGCGGGGTGAGATCGGTCATCCGCCCGCCTTAGCCGCCCGCATGGCGGTCGTCATGCCCTTCTCAAGCCTCCCGCAACCAACGAGAAACACGAGGACAGTTGAACCGCCGCGACGCTGCGGCCATGGCTGGGGCGGGACAACGGGGAGACACGAGGACATGGCCGGCGGACTGGTCGCACTGCTCGACGATATCGCGGCGATGGCAAAGCTCGCCGCCGCCAGCCTGGACGACGTGGCGGGCGCCGCGGGCCGCGCCGGCGCCAAGGCGGCGGGGGTCGTCATCGACGACACCGCGGTGACGCCGACCTATGTCGTCGGCCTCAGCCCGGCGCGCGAGCTGCCGATCATCTGGAAGATCGCGCGCGGATCGCTGCGCAACAAGCTGCTGTTCCTGCTGCCCGCCGCGCTCGCGCTCAGCGCCTTCGCGCCGTGGCTCATCACGCCGATCCTGATGCTGGGCGGCGCCTTCCTCTGCTTCGAGGCGGCGGAGAAGATCATCGGCGCGATCACCGGCCACGGCCATGGCGAGGAAGCCGCCGCGGTCACCGATCCGCAGGAGCTGGAGGACCGCCAGGTGTCGGGCGCGATCCGCACCGACCTGATCCTGTCGGGCGAGATCATGGCGATCGCGCTCGGCGAACTCGCCGACCAGAGCCTCGTCAACCAGGCGATCGCGCTCGCCATCGTCGGCCTCGCGATCACCGCGGGCGTCTATGGCGTCGTCGCGCTGATCGTGAAGATGGACGACATCGGCCTGCACCTCGCGCAAAAGCCAGGTGCCGGATCGCAGGCGTTTGGCCGCGGCCTCGTCGCCGCGATGCCGAAGGTGCTGAAGGCGCTGTCGCTGATCGGCACCGCCGCGATGGTCTGGGTCGGCGGCGGCATCATCGTCCACGGCATGGAAAGCTTCGGCCTCGGCGCGATCCCGCATGCGATCCACGGTGCCGCCGAAGGCGCGGCGCATGCGATCGGCGTGCTGCCCGGCGTAATGAACTGGATCGTGACCGCGATCGGATCGGGCATCGTCGGCCTGATCGTCGGCAGCGTCATCGCCGGCGCGCTCCACCTGCTGCCGAAGAAGCACTGATCGCCCATATCCTCTCCGGCACGGGGACGTGACGCCGCTCGAACGGTGACTGAGGGTGCCGGGGCGCCCCCTCCCCGTCTCCCCCCTGTCCTCCCACGGCCCCCTGTGCCACGGTCGCGCCAGCCATCGACCGACACGGACCCGTTTCATGACCGACCATTCCGCCCGCCTCGCCGCGCTTCGCGCCGAACTCGCCCGCATGCAACTGGACGGCTTCGTCGTCCCGCTGACCGACGAACATATGAGCGAATATGTCGGCGCCTATGCGCAGCGGCTCGGCTGGCTGACCGGCTTCGGCGGCTCGGCCGGCACCGCGGCGGTGCTGGGGGCCGAGGCGGCGATCTTCACCGACGGCCGCTACACGCTGCAGGTGCGCGAACAGGTGTCCGCAGCCGACTGGGCCTATGTCCCGGTGCCGCAGGAGAGCGTTACCGGCTGGCTCGCCGCCCACGCCGCCGCGGGCCAGCGCATCGGCTACGACCCGTGGCTGCACACCAGCGGCTGGGTGAAGGACACCGCCGCCGCGCTCGCCGATCGCGGCGCGACGCTGGTCCCGGTCGCGGCCAATCCGGTCGATGCGATCTGGACCGACCGCCCGGCGCCGTCGGACGCCATGCTCACCGTCCACGACGACGCGCATGCCGGCCGGTCGTCCGCCGCCAAGCGCGCCGAGATCGCCGACTGGCTGGCGGCGCAGGAGGCCGATGCGGTCGTCCTCACCGCGCTCGATTCGATCGCCTGGGCGCTCAACGTGCGCGGTGGCGACGTCGCGCACACGCCGGTCGCGCTTTCCTATGCGATCGTCGGCAGCGACGGCACCACCGACCTGTTCGTCGCGCCGGAGAAGATCGACGATGCGGTGCGCCAGCACCTCGGCAACGCCGTCCGCCTGCACGACCGTGCCGCCTTCGCCGCGGCGCTGGCGGGCTATGCCGGCAAGCGCGTCGCCGCCGACCCGGAACGCGCCGTCGCCGCGATCTTCGACGCGCTCGCCACCGGCGGCGCGCGGGTGCTCGCCGTCCGCGATCCGGTCGTGCTCGCCAAGGCGCTGAAGAACCCCGCCGAGGTCGACGGCCACCGCGCCGCCTCGATCCGCGACGGCGCCGCGCTGAGCCGCTTCCTGCGCTGGGTCGAGACGCAAGGCCCGAAGGGCGGCGAGACCGAGCTGTCCGCCGCCGCCCGGCTGCTGGCGTTCCGCGAGGACACCGGCTGCCTGCTCGACACCTCGTTCGACACGATCTCGGCGACCGGCGCGCATGGCGCCAGCCCGCATTATCACGTCACCGAGGAATCGAACGCGCCGATCCTGCCCGGCCAGCTGTTCCTGATCGATTCGGGCGGGCAATATGCCGACGGCACCACCGACGTCACCCGCGTCATGCCGATCGGCGCGCCGAGCGACGAGATGCGCGACCGCTTCACCCGCGTGCTGCAGGGGCATATCGCCATCGCCACCGCGATCTTCCCCGACGGCACCTGCGGCGCGCAGATCGACGGCTTCGCCCGCCGGCCGCTGTGGGCGGCGGGGCTCGATTTCGCGCATGGCACCGGCCACGGCATCGGCAGCTATCTGTCGGTGCACGAAGGGCCGCAGCGGATCGCCGCGCCCAATTACCCCGGCGGCGCGGCGCTGGAGCCGCTGCGCGCCGGCATGATGCTGTCCAACGAGCCTGGGTATTACAAGGCCGGCGACTATGGCATCCGCATCGAGAACCTGCTGCTGACCGTGCCGGTCGAGGTGCCGGGCGGCGACCCCGATCGCGCCATGCTCGGCTTCGAGACGCTGACCCTCGCCCCGATCGAGCGCGATCTGATCGATACGGCCCTATTGACGGACACCGAGCTGGCGTGGCTCAATGCCTATCACGCCAGGGTCGCCGCAACGATCGGCCCGGTGCTCGAAGGGGATGACAGGGCATGGCTCGAATCAAAATGTTCGGCAATGGGGTGATCGCGGTCGGCGCGGTGATCGGGCTATTCTCGCTCGGCTCCGCCGTCTCCTACGCCGCCGCCAGCGGCATCCTCGCGGTCGGCGTCATGGTCGGCGCCCTGCCCTGATTCGCCTCGCGGCACGGCCGCCCCGGCCCGCGCTTGCGCCTTGCGGCGATGCAGGTTGGCCCGCAGCTGCGCGGCCAGCCGGGCGGCGCGTTCGTCCTTGTCACTCATGCCGTTCTGCCTAATCCCCTGCGTCAACGCTTGACAATGCGCCCGCGGTCGTCTCTAGGCGCGCTTCGCTCGAAAGGGCAGTGCTGCCGTAGCTCAGTGGTAGAGCGCATCCTTGGTAAGGCTGAGGTCGTGAGTTCAATCCTCACCGGCAGCACCATTTTTTCCATGACCTGACCGACAGACGGCCGCTCCCGACTGGGGGCGGTCGACCGGCAGGGGCCTCACCCTCCCCTGTCGTCGCATTCGGTCAGTTCGACGATCTCTAACGTATAGCTCCGCCAGCCGCGTTGCACCGCCGCCTCGGCAGCCGCGGCCTGCTTGCCGGCCGCGTCCTTGCGGGACGGGGCATGCCCCCAGAACACGTCCGTCTTGCCATTCTGCAGGGTCGCGACGATCCGCCAGAAGTGGGTGAACGGGGCATGGGTGGGACCGATCGTCTTCACATAGCCGTCGGCCATCACCGCGGTCAGGTAACGCTTTTTCTTGGCCATCGCCCCGCCCTAGCCTGAATTCCCACCGGCGGTCAGCCGCGTCGCGACCCGTTTCAGCCCTTTGCCGCCACCGCGGCGAGCTCCTCGAGATCGAGGTCGTGCTCGAGATCGTGGAGCGTCTCGTCGTCGATGCGGCCGGTCCGGTGCAGGCGGACGAGCGCGTGGCGACCCGCCGTCACGGCGGCGATAATCACGTCGAAATGGCTGGCGATCGCCGCATGGCGTTCCTCCGCAGTGCCGTCGAACGCATCCGCCGCGGTCGCGCGCGTCCGGTAGCGCCGCAGCAGCTGCGGATGGACGACCTTGCCCGTGGCATCGATCGCCTGCGCCTCCACGACGCGCAACTGCGCCTGGAACATCAGCGTCTCGGCGGCGTGCAGGTCGAGCGGCGGCCGCGTGCCGGCGTCCTCAGGCGGCGTCACCCGGCGGATGACCCAGCCCAGCGACATTCCCTGCATCAGAACGGTGACGAGGATCACGACGAAGGCGGTGACGAGCATCAGGTCGCGCGCCGGCATCGTCTCGGGCAGCGAGAGCGCGACCGCCAGCGTCACCACACCCCGCATCCCGGCCCAGCTCATCACCAGCGCGGCACGCGCGCCGAGCGGCTGCCGGCGGGTCCAGCCGATGCGGCGAACCACAGCGAAGCCCGCATCCACGCCGAAGATCCACAGGAACCGCGCGACGACGACCGTGAGGACGATCAGCAGCACCGGCTGCGCCATCGTGTCGACCACCATGCCGATCCCGCCGACTCGGTCGAGCAGGCTGCGCAGCGAGAGGCCGATGAGCAGGAAGACGGCGGCTTCGAGCAGGAAGACGAGTACCTGCCAGAACGCCAGCGCCCGGATACGCACGCTCGCGCTGAAGACGACGTGCTGATACCAGCCGCAGGTCAAGCCCGCAGTGACCACGGCGATGACGCCGGAGACATGGAGCAGCTCGCCCGCGATATAGGCGCTCCAGCAGACCAGGACGGTTGCCGCGATCATCACCGTGTCGTCGCCGAGGCGGCGGAGCAGCAACACCCACAGGCCGCCGATCGCGGCGCCGACCGCGATGCCGCCGGCGACCAGCAGGGCGAAGGTGCCGGTCGCCGCGCTCAGGCTGAAGCTGCCGGTCAATACCGCCGCCACCGCGAACCGGAACAGGACCAGCCCCGCGGCGTCGTTCAACAGGCTCTCGCCCTCTAGCAGCGTGGTCAGCCGGCGCGGCAGCCGGACCCGTTGCAGCACGGCGCGGGCCGAGACCGCATCGGGCGGCGACAGGATCGCCCCCAGCGCGACGCAGGCTGCCCAGGGCAGTCCGGGGATGAGCAGCCGCGTCACGATCGTCACGCATGCAGTGGTGAAGAAGACCGCGCCGACCGCGAGCGACAGGATACCGGCCATATGACGCCGGAACGGCGCGATGGCGGTGAACCACGCGCCATCCATCAGCAGGGGCGGCAGGAACAGGACGAGGACCAGTTCGGGATCGATCGCGATCCCCTGCACGCCCGGGACGAAGGCGACCGCACAGCCGCCGACGATCAGCGCCGCGGCGGGCGGCAGCGACAGGCGACGCGCGAGATAGTGGAGGCCGAGCACCACCACGACCATGCCGATAATCAGTTCGAAGTTCGCCGCCGGATGCACGAAGCCTCCTGTCCCGCTCGCCGGTGCCCGCTGTGCAGGCTGCCCCGGATGCCGTCAATGCGATCGCCGTCCCGCCAGCCCGCCGGGCATCACGGGCGTGTCCGGCACTCAGACCCTATGCCGCTGATGGTACGACGAAATTTCGCGGCGCGCCGGGCCGTTGTCGGGCTGGCGCGTTCACGTTTGATGACCAGCACCAACCCGCCGCTCCTGATCGTCGAAGACGAGATGTTCATCCGGATGATCGCCGTCGATGCGCTGGAGGACCGGGGATTTGCCATCGTCGAGGCCGGCGATGCGCGCGAGGCGCTGGCCATCCTCGAACGGACGCCCGAGATCGCGCTGATCTTCACCGACATCAACATGCCGGGCGACATCGACGGGCTCGATCTGGCGACGGAGGTGGCCGCGCGCTGGCCGCATATCGAGATCATCGTCACGTCGGGCGGGGTGCGCCTCGGCGCGGCGGAGGTCCCCGATTCCGGCCGGTTCCTCGCCAAGCCCTATTCGATCGACCACCTCGTCACCCTCGTACGCGAACAGCTGGCGCGGCGGCGACCCTGACCGCCCCTGATCGTCCATCCGGACGATTGCGGCGTCACGCCTCGCCGTTGCGCATCCGTCGGTGCAGATAGCCATCGTCGAACCCGGCGATCCGGACGAGCTTCGCCGGATCGCTGACCTCGAGGCTGCCGCGGTGCAGCGTCATCGCGCCGGCCATGCGCAGCTCCTTCAGCACGCGGTTGATGTGCACGCTGGTCATGCCGAGCGAATCCGCCAGCAGGATCTGCGACAGCGGCAGCGGCAGCGGCGCCTCCCCGGCCATCGAGTTGCGCGACCGCAGATAGAGTTCGCACATCAGGTGGGCGACCCGTTCGATGCTGGTCCGCCGCCCCATGCTGGTGATCCAGGCACGCATCGTACCCTCGTCGACGAGCTGCGCGATATACATGGCGCGCGCGACCGCGGGGCGACGCGCCATCAGCATGTCCATGTCGGTACGGTCGATCGTCGCCACGCGGGCGGGCGTGATCGTCTGGATGTTGTGATCCATCTCGGCCAGCAGCCCGATGTGAAGATCACAGGCGTCGCCCGGCATGAGGAACGCCAGCACCTGTCGCGCGCCGCTCGGCAAGATCTTGTAGCGGCATGCCCACCCCTCGATCATCCCGAAGACGGGGCCGGGCCGATCGCCCTCGCGGATCAGATCGTGCCGCGCCTTTACGAGGCGCGGGCGCGCGGTGAGGGCGAGCAGCCCCGCCACATCTTCCTCGTCAAGCGCCGTATATTCGCGGAGTTTCTCGACGAAGCGGTTGGTCATGATCCATTATCTCACAGGACCCCAACCGGACATATTGCCGAATGTTATAGTCCTATATTGATTTGGGTGGAGATGCACGGCGGCGAAGCTGCTACACGGGGGCATCGTCGGCCATCGTTCAGGGCTCCGACGGCTGCGAGGAACTGGGAACTCGCGCCTGATCGCAGTGGATATGGACCCGATGACCAGCGCCAACAGAGAGCCCCTCCCGGTCGCCACGCCGGACGCCCCGGATGCGCATGGCCAGGCGGCGATGCTGCTCGTCGAGAGCCTGATCCACAGCCTCGTCACCCGCTCGGTCTTGACCGCCGGCGACGCGATCGAGATCGTCACCGTCGCCATGGATGCGAAGGTCGAGATCGCCGCCGATGCCGGCGCCATCGACGACAGCCGGGACAGGGCGCTGGCGCTCCTGTCGTCCGTCCGTGCCAGTCTCAGCATGCAGGCCGCCGACTGAGGTCGCACGACGATTGCGGGACGAAGCCGGATCGGAACCGCCGCCGCGCCGTCAGTCGAGTTGACGCTGCACGGCGAAGACGTTTTCCAGCACGGTCACGACCGTCGTATAGCCATGGTCGCTGAGGGCGATGAGGCACCCCTGTCGCTCGATCAGGTCAGCCCCCTCCAGCGCCGCCACCCAGCGCTGCCGGACCGGCAGCGATGCGTATCCGGTCAAGCCGATCTGCTCGACGCCGAGATAGCGACCAGCCTCCTCGGCGAGATAGATTTCGAGCAAAATGGTCATCGGCGATGTCGCAGCAAAGCCGTGGGGCAGCACCGCATGCACCACGCCGGCCGCGGCGAGCATCCGTTCCGCGAGCTTCGTGGTCGTCGTCGTCCCGACCACGCGGGCCGGACCATCGGGTGCGATCAAGGTGCGCGGCATAGCCCATCTCCACTTTCGTCAATGAAGATTGTTGAAGATCAAAAAGCAAGCGGGTTGATTGCCTTGGCATGCTTGCAGAACCGGCCCGGCCATGGTGTTCTGGCGCATGCCGCTCCGCAATCTCAGCCCCGTTCAGCGACTGCGCGAGCATCTCGAGGACGCTCTGGCAGAAGCGGATGCGATCGAGGAAGCCCTGGTCGCGGCGCTGATCTGCGACGCGCTGGACATGCTCGACAGACAGGCGCGCCCGCAGCCCGATCAGGTGTGATCGCACGCCCGCGGCCGGGCCGTCGCGCCTGTGGGCGGGCGGTGCCGGAACCGATCGGAGCGCATTTCATTTTCCCGTCACAACAGGGGAAAGAGAGATCATGGTGCGTATCCTGCCGTCGATGCTGGGCATCGCGACCGCGGCGCTCGTCGCCACGCCTGCATCGGCACAGATATTCGTCGATGTCTTTGCGGGTCGGTCCATGCCCGAAACCACCGCCGCTACGGTGCGCGCCGACGAGGCGCGGGTGAACGACATGATCGTCCCGGCCCAATTGCGGATCGATATCGAAACGCTGCGGCCGACGCATTCGACGATCTTCGGCGGCCGTATCGGCTATTGGTCGGGCGCCGTCGGTCTGGCGGTCGATGCCTCGACGCTCGATCCCGACGTGCGGCGCCAGACCATCCGCGCCACCGGCAACCTGCGGTTCGACGACGCGGTGTTCGGCGAGCGCGTGGTCATCGATCCGGGCCGGTCGGTGGCGGTCGACATCCCGCGCATCACCGTGCCGACCACCGCGACCTTCGCCGCGCTCGCGATGCTGCGGCTGCCGCCCGGGCCCGGGACGCGGGTGACGCCCTATGCCTTCGCCGGGCCGGTCTATCTCGTGACCGACACCGACATCAGCGGCGACTGGGGCCTGCGCGCAGGTGCCGGGCTGCGCATCCCGGTGTCGCGCAGCGTCTCGCTGTTCGGCGAATATCGCTACACCAACGTGGCGGCGAACGCGGTCGCCGGGCGGATCGGCGGGGAGGCGATGGGCGTCCGCGGTTCCACCGGCGACATCCGCGTCGACCTCGATGTCCGCAACCATAGCGCCGTCGGCGGCATCGGCTTCAGCTTCTAGCCGCCGCCGGGATCGGCGCACGATCCGGTCGCGGTGGCGGCACGACGCCGACCCGCGCGTCGACCTCGCCGGGACGCAGTTTCGCCAGACGCTCCCCTGTTGCCGGAGGCGTTGCGCGTCCTATACCAAGGGGGAGCAACCGGGGCGGGCGAATGATGACGGCGGCAATGGTGCTTCTCATGGGCTGGGTCATGCTGACGGTCGCCGGCAACACGCCGGTCGGCCGCTGTATGCATCGCGTGCTGGTGGCATGGCCCGCCGCGGCGCTGAACCGCCTCGCTCCCGCGCATATCGCCCTCGCCATCGTCGTGACGGTACTGATCGTCGTGCACCTCACCGCCGGCGACGCCGACCCGATCCGCATGGTCGCACTGTTTGCGCCGGAGATCACCCTGTGGCTCGCCAGCGTCGAGCTGGGCGCCCTTGGCGAGGCAGTGGTCGCAGTGGCGGCGGTGGCCTCCGCCTTGCGCCGGGCAGGTCTTGCCGCGGCGCTCACGACCCTGTCGCCGCGCCTGCCGCGACACCGCAAGAACAAGACCGGCCGCGCCCGGAACGGCCCCCGCCCCGGCCGTAAAGCGCCCGCCAACGACGACGGGGACGACGCCGGGCTGGCGCTGGCCAGCTGAACCATCGCGCATCGGCGGCCGCCCACGGGACCCGGATGTCGCATCGCCCTAGCCGACGATCTCCGGCGTCCCGGTCCCCGCCTGACGTTCGAACAGCCGGCGATAATGCCCGTCCGTCGCGAGCAGCAGCGCATCGTGCGGGCCGTCCTCGACGATCCGGCCCTCCGCAAAGACCAGGATGCGATCGAGCGCGCGCACCGTCGACAGGCGGTGGGCGATGACGATCGCGGTGCGGCCGACGATCAGCCGCTCCATCGCCTGCTGGATCGCCGCCTCGCTTTCGGAATCGAGGCTGGAGGTCGCCTCGTCGAGGATCAGAATCGGCGCATCGACCAGAAAGGCGCGCGCGATCGCCACCCGCTGGCGTTCGCCGCCGGACAGCTTCACGCCGCGCTCGCCGACCGGCGTGCGATAGCCCTTCGGCAGGGCGGCGATGAAGTCGTGCGCGTTGGCGAGCCGGGCGGCCTGCTCGATCTCCTCCTGCGTCGCGCCGAGGCGACCATAGCCGATGTTCTCGGCGAGCGTGCGGTGGAACAACACCGGCTCCTGCGGCACGATCGCGACCTGCCGGCGCAGCGACCCTTGCGTCGCCGACGCCACGTCCTGCCCGTCGATCGTCACTCGCCCGCCGTCCACGTCGTACAGGCGCTGGATCAGCTTGACGAAGCTGGTCTTGCCCGATCCCGACGGCCCGACCAGCCCGACGCGCTGCCCCGACGGAATGGCGACGGACAGATGCGCGTAGAGCGGGCGGTCCTGCCCGGCATAGCGAAAGGTCACATCCTCGAAGCGGATCGCGCCCGCGGTGATCGCGATGGCGCGTGCATCGGCGCGATCGGCAACGCCCGGCGGTTCGTCGTGCAGCGCGACAAGCTCCTCCATCTCGTTCACCGCCCGCTGCAGCTGGTGGACATATTGGCCGATGTCGCGAAGATAGCCGTTCAGCACCAGGTAGCTGGTGACGACATAGGCCATGTCGCCCGCGCTCGCCTGCCCGCGCGACCACAGCCACAGGGCGCCGCCGGTCGCGACGATGCGGATCAGCCACAGCAGCGCGAGTTGTCCCGAGCCCGCCCAGGTGAAGGCCATCCAGGTGCGCAGCGTGCGCCGGCGCCATTTGGCGACGACGCGGGCCAACAACGCCTCCTCGCGCGCCTCGCCGCCGAACGCCTTGACCACGGCGTTGGTCCCGATCGCATCGGCCAGCACCCCGCCCATCGTCGTGTCCCACCGGTTCGACAGGCGCGCGATCGGCGCCAGCACGCGCGTCGCCAGCACCACCGTCAGCGCGATATAGGCGAGCGCGCCCGCCCCCATCACCAGCCCGAGCAGCGGCCAGTGCAGCGCCAGCAGGACGACCGTTCCGACCAGCACCGTCAGCGCCGGCAACAGCGACAGCAGCAGCACGTCGTTGAGCGTGTCGAGCGCCCACATGCCGCGCGTGATTCGCCGGACGGTGGAGCCGGAAAAGGCGTTGGCGTGCCAGTCGGCGGAAAGCCGCTGGACGCGCGCGAACGCCTCCTGCGTCACGTCGCGCATCATGTTCAGCGTCAGCGGCGTGATCGCCCACCAGCCGAGGTGGCGCAGCACCACCATCGCCCCGCCCAGCGCGGCGATGGCGGCGAACGCGCGCCATGCCATCGCCGGATTGCCGCCGCCGACGGCGTCGATCATCCGGCCGGCGTAGAGCGGCACGAACACCTCGGTCAGCGTGGCGAGCAGCATCGCCGCGGCGCAGGCGGTGGCCAGCCACGGCGCCCGCCCCCACAGGCGCAGGGTGAAGGCCAGCACCTTACGCAATACGGAGGCGCGGGGAAACAGGTCGTCGTCGTCCGGGGTGTCGTCGATCATGGCAAGCGTGTCCGCACGTCGGCGTGCGGTCCTCGTATCAGCGATGGCAGGCGTCGGTCTCGTGCGGGACCGAAGGCGTCAGTGGCGCAGGGTCCCGCCGACGGCGGCTGCGCCACAGGCAAGCCGGTGGATGGGCCGAAGGGTGGCCCCGCGGGCGGGCATGGTGCGATCGATCATCTGGCCCTCCCTTTCCCGTGAGTCGCTGGACGTCCCGCCCGTAGCCGATTCCACCGCCGAAAACCACCCGTCAGGCCGGCGCCGCCGTCCTGCCCGTCAGCACCATGCCGATCGATGCGCCAACGACGAGCGCGACCGCGAACCATTGCACGCCGGTCAGGATCTCGCCCAGCACGCTCGCGCCGATGATCGCGCCGACCGCGGGCTCGATGCTTAACAGGACGCCCAGCGTGCTGGCCGGGATGGCCTTCAACGCGACCATCTCGAGCGAATAGGGAATGGCGCTCGACAGCAGGGCGGCGACGAGGCCCATGGCGATCCACCCCGGCGTCAACAGCGCCGCGCCCGCCTGATGGATGCCGATCGGGACGACGACGAGCGCGGCCGATACCATGCCGAGCGCGACGGTCTGGCCGGACGGCAGGTGCGCGGTCCGCTGGCCGAGCAGGATGTAAAGCGCCCAGCACAGCGCCGCCGCGAGTGCGAACAGGATGCCGCCAAGGTCGAGCGCATGGTCGGTCAGGCGCCACGGCAGCAGCAGGAGCAGCCCCGCCACCGCCAGTCCGACCATCGCGAACTGGAGCGGCCGGCGCGAATGGAGCAGCGACACGGTCAGCGGGCCGAGGAATTCGATCGCGATGGCGAGGCCGAGCGGCGTGGTCCGCAACGCCAGGTAGAAGCACAGGTTCATCGTGCCGAGTGCGACGCCATAAGGGACGATCCGCAGCAGGTCGCGGCGCTCCAGCGGCGTCTGCCACGGCCGCATGACGGCGAGCAGGATCAGCGCCGCAAAGCCGACGCGATAGGCCGTCGTGCCCTCGGCACCGACCAGCGGGAACAGCGACTTGGCGAACGAGGTGCCGAGGCAGAAGGTCAGGATCGCCCCGAGCAGCGCCGCATAGGGGAGGATGCGATGGCCCGCGAAGGCCTGCGTCGCGGCGGCGGTGGTCGGTATGGTCATGCCGCCAGCATAGCGGCGGGGTCGCGACGGCGGGCGGCGCGTTGTGGCGTCCCGCGCCCGAATCCGTCATCATCGCGCTCATCATGACGGAAAGCGCCGACCTCGATATCTTCGACCATCGCATCATCGCGGCGGTACGACGCAACACCCTCGAACCTGCGCGGACGATCGCCGGGCGCGTCGGCCTGTCGGAAAGCGCGGTGCTCCGCCGCCTGCGCCGGTTGCGCGCGACCGGGGTCATCGTCGCCGACGTCGCGGTGATCGATCCGGCACGGTTGCAGCCGACGATCACGATCCACGTGCTGGTCGAGCTGCACCAGAGCAATTTGCGCGCCGAGCAGGCGTTCGCGCAGAAGATGCAGCGGCAACCCGAGGTCGTCGCCGCGTGGAACGTCACCGGGCGCACCGACTTCCTGCTGATCGTCGCGGTCGCCTCGATCGAGGACTATCAGCGCTTCTCGGACGAGATCCTTGCCGCGGACGATGACGTGCGCATGTTCGAGACGTTGGTCAGCCTGCGCGAGATCGTCCGCTTCGACCCGCTGCGCGCGGACCGGCTGGTCTGAGGTCGCCGCAGCCCGCCCCGAGATCGTCAGGCCATCGCCGCGGACGGACCGATACGCTCGGCAAGAAAGTCGACGAACACCCGCACCCGCGCCGGCATCGTCGAACCGCCGACGAACAGCGCATGGAGCGGCTCGCGGTCCTGCGGGTTGAACGCCTCGAGCAGCGGCACCAGCCGCCCGCTGGCGAGGTCGTCCGCCACCGCGAACCGCCCGACGCGTGCGATCCCGACGCCGGCGCGGGCGAGCTGCGCCAGCGATTCGCCGTTATTCGCCTCGATCGATCCCGTCACCGCCAGCGCCCGGTCGCGCCCGTTCTCGCGGAACGGCCAGCCCGGTTCGGCGCGGCGGAAGTTGAAGCTGAGGCAATTGTGGCCGAGCAGGTCGTCGGGCACCCGCGGCGTGCCGTGCCGGTCGAGATAGGCGGCGGACGCGACCACCACCCGTCCCGTCTCGCCCAGCTTGCGGGCGGTCAGCGGACTGTCGGCGAGCTGGCCGAAGCGGATCGCGACATCCGCCTGCCCGCCGAGCACGTCGACGATCCGGTCCGACAGATTGAGGTCGACGAGGATGCCCGGATAGCGCGCGGTAAAATCGCCGAGCAGGGGCACGATATAGAGCCGCCCGTGCGCCAGCGAGGCGGTGACGCGCAGCCGGCCGCGCGGGCTTGCCTGATCCGCGATACTGCCCTCCACCTCCGCCAGGTCGGCGAGAATGCGGCGCGCGGCGCGCAGATAGGCCTCGCCCTCGCCGGTCAGCGCCAACGCGCGCGTCGTGCGCACCAGAAGACGGACGCCCAGCCGCGCCTCGATCCGCGCGACGATGCGACTGACCGCCGACGGTGTCAGCCCGAGCGCGCGCGCCGCCGCCGACAGGCTGCCCTCCGCCACGATGCTGGCGAACACCGCCATCTCTCCCGATCGACCGCCGACGTCCATCTGTTCCTCCGGAGCACAGCTCCTGGTCCCATTCTGCGCCTACCCGGCGGGCGCGCAAGCCATCATCTCGGCGGAGGCAACAAAGGAACGTCCGTCATGCGCCTCAACCTCCCCCTGCTCGCGCTCGCCATCGGCGCGTTCGGCATCGGCGTGACCGAATTCGCGCCGATGGGGATGCTGCCCGGCATCGCGACCGACCTCGGCGTGTCGATCCCCGCCGCCGGGCTGCTGGTCAGCGCCTATGCGATGGGCGTGCTGATCGGCGCACCGCTGATGACGCTGGCCACGGCGCGGATCGACCGGCGGACCTTGCTGGTCGGGTTGATGGGCATCTTCACGCTCGGCAACGCGCTGTCGGCACTGGCGGAAGGATACTGGACGCTGATGATCGCGCGGGTCGTCACCTCGTTCAACCACGGCGCCTTCTTCGGCGTCGGATCGGTCGTCGCCGCCGGACTCGTCCCCGCCGACAGGCGTGCGGGCGCGGTCGCGGCGATGTTCACCGGGCTGACCGTCGCGACGATCGGCGGGGTGCCGCTCGCGACCTGGGCGGGCGAAATGCTCGGCTGGCGCACCGCCTTCGCCGGGATCGCCGGCGTCGGCGCGATGGCGATGCTGTCGCTGCGGCTGGCGCTGCCGTCGCTGCCGGTCACGCAAGACAGCGACATGCGCGCCGAACTGCGCGTGCTGACGCGCGGTCCGGTGCTGGCGGCGCTGGCGCTGACCGTCGTCGGGGCGAGCGCGATGTTCACCGTCTTCACCTATATCGTCCCGATCCTGCGCGAGGAGACGCAGGCCTCGACCGGCTTCGTCACCGCGATGCTGGTGCTGTACGGGATCGGGCTGACGATCGGGAACACGCTCGGCGGACGGCTCGCGGACCGGTCGATCGAGCGGACGCTGGTCGGCAGCTTTGCGACGCTCGCCGCGGTGCTGGTGGTGTTCGCGGGGGTCATGCACTGGCCGCTCCCCGCCGCCGCTGCCATCCTGATCTGGGGCATCGCCAGCTTCGCGATCGTGCCGCCGCTGCAGATGCGCGTCATGGAGGCGGCCGCCGACGCGCCCAACCTTGCCTCGGCGATGAATATCGGCGCGTTCAACCTCGGCAATGCGATCGGTGCGGCGCTGGGTGGCGGGGTGATCGGCGCGGGGCTCGGCCTGCCCACGGTATCGCTGGCGGGTGCGGCGATGGCGGCGGCGGCGCTGGTCATGCTGCTGGCGGTCGGACGCCGCCGCCGGCCGGACGCCTGCCCCGCCTGACGCCCGACCCGCGGATCAGCGCCAGCCCAAAGCCGGCGCGACGTGCCGCAGCAGCCCCTCGATCAGATGCGCGTTATACTCGACGCCCAACTGGTTCGGCACCGTCAGCAGCAGCGTATCCGCTTCCGCGATCGCTTCGTCGCCGCGCAGCTGTTCGATCAGCGCCTCGGGCTCGTCGGCATAGGAGCGGCCGAACACCGCGCGCATATTGTCGATGATGCCGATCTGGTCGCTGCTGTCGCCGCGGCCGAAATAGGCGCGGTCGCGGTCGTCGAGGATCGGGAAGATCGACCGCGACACCGACACCCGCGGGCTGCGCGCATGGCCCGCCGCCTGCCATGCGGCGCGATAGGCGCGGATCTGCTTCGCCTGCTGGATGTGAAAGGGTTCGCCGCTCTCGTCCGCCTTCAGCGTCGAGCTCTGCAGGTTCATCCCCAGCCGCGCCGCCCATTCCGCGGTCGCATTGTTGGCCGATCCCCACCAGATCCGGTCGCGCAGCCCCGCGGCGAACGGCTCCAGCCGCAGCAGCCCCGGCGGGTTGGGGAACATCGGGCGCGGATTGGGCTGCGCAAAGCCCTCGCCCTTGAGCAGGTCGAGGAATATCTCGGCATGCCGGCGGCCCATGTCGGCATCGCTCTGCCCCGCGGCGGGGACGAAGCCGAAATGGCGCCAGCCGTCGATCACCTGTTCGGGCGAGCCGCGGCTGAGCCCGAGCTGCAGCCGGCCGCCGCCGATCAGGTCGGCCGCGCCGGCATCCTCGACCATGTAGAAGGGGTTTTCGTAGCGCATGTCGATGACGCCGGTGCCGATCTCGATCCGGCTGGTCTTCGCGCCGACCGCGGCGAGCAGCGGAAACGGCGAAGCGAGCTGGCGCGCGAAATGGTGGACGCGGAAATAGGCGCCGTCCGCGCCCAGGTCCTCGGCCGCGACCGCGAGGTCGATCGACTGCAGCAGCACGTCCGCGGCGGAGCGCGTCGCCGATCCGGCGGTGTCGGACCAATGGCCGAACGAAAGGAAACCGATGCTCTTCATGATGATGCCGATCCCGAATGTCACCGGATAGCTGGCGCGGCCCGGCACGCCCCGCAAGGCCGCGGTCGGAATGGCAGCGTTTCCGCACCTGTACCGGTCGACCCGCTTCGCCCCCGGGTTGCGTATTAGCCGCATAAAGCCCATCTATGGCGTTCACCGGTCGCATATCGACGTTTGGCGCGCCTCGCCGCGCGCCGCCGCCCTTCCCTGCCTCTCTCCTTCCGCTGACGAGGTTCCCGATGTCCAGCGACGCCACATTCTTCCGCAAGCAGGCCGATCAGGAGCGCAGCAACGCGTCCGAAGCGAGCCTCGACAATGTCCGCGACCGTTGCGAGCGTGCCGCGCGCTCGTGGGAAGCGATGGCGGCACGCGCCGAGCGGACCGAGGCGATGCGCGATCAGCGCGCCGCCGCCACCCGTGCCGCAAGTGCGCTGGCGACGGTCAACGACGGGGCGTGATCCACGGCCGCGTCACGCCGCTGCGGGGGGCAGCGGCGGCGCATGAAACCTTGACCCGCGGTGCGACCTTCCTCGCCGCGCTCGCCGAGCGTCCGGTCATCGCCGGGGGCTGGCCGGAGGGGCGGCAGGCGCGCGTGCGTGCGCGCTTCCTCGCCAATTGCCTGCGCGAACTCGATCGTTTCCTGCACGGGCTGCTCGACGAACTGGGCGCGTCGGCGGGTCATGTCGTGCGCGAGGATCAGCGCAACACCGCCAACAAGCTGCGCGCCTATGGCGTGCCGGTGGCGGGCCCGGTCACCACTGGCGGCCTGCTGGTGTCGGCGGACGAGGCGCGGCTGCGCGCGCTCGGCCGGTCGAGCGCCTGCCTGATCCATTGCAACGGCTGGGTGCGGCGCCCCGACGTCGCCGGCGGCGATACGATGACGGTCGGCTGGCGCGAGGCGTCCGGCCCCGCGCTCGCCCGCTATCCGCTCGGCACGCGGCTGGTGCCGGGCACGGCGGAGATCGTCGACGTCTGCGGCTTCTATGACCGGCTCGGCCACCGCCTGCTGCTCACCCCGCCGGCCGGGGCGGCTTAGGAACGGCTCAGCCGCGCGGCCCCAGCAGCGTCCGCATCGCGCGCGCCGCCTCGTCCCAGACGACTTCATGCTCGCGGCACCAATTGTCGTCGTAATAAGTACAGGCGTAGCGATCGCCGCCGTCGCACAGCAGGGTGACGATGCTGCCCGTCTCCCCCGCCGCCGCCATGTCGGCGACGATCCGCGCGCAGGCCTGCAGGTTGGTGCCGGTCGATCCGCCGACGGTGCGGCCCAGCACATCCGACAGCGCGCGCATCGCGCCCAGGCTGTCGGCATCCTCGACGGCGATCATCCGGTCGATCACCGACGGTACGAAGCTCGGCTCGAGCTGCGCCCGCCCGATCCCCTCGACCCGCGACGCGCAGCCGTCGGGCAAGGCGGTGACGCCGCGATCGGCGAAGTGGCGGTGGAAGACGGAGTTCACCGGATCGGCGACGCACAGGCGGGTCGCGTGCCGCTGATAGCGAATGAACCGCCCGATCGTCGCCGAGGTGCCGCCGGTGCCCGCGCCGCAGACGATCCAGCGCGGGATCGGATGCTCCTCGTGGGCCATCTGCGCGAAGATGCTCTCGGCGATATTGTTGTTGCCGCGCCAGTCGGTCGCCCGCTCGGCATAGGTGAACTGGTCCATGTAATGCCCGCCCGTCTCCGCGGCGAGGCGGTGCGCGGCGGCATAGACGGTGCGCGGATCGTCGACCGCATGGATCTCGCCGCCGTGAAAGCGGATCGCGTCCAGCTTCGGCGCCGCAGTCCGCGCCGGCACCACCGCGATGAAGCGCAGCCCGAGCATCCGCGCGAAATAGGCCTCGCTCACCGCGGTCGATCCCGACGACGCCTCGATCACCACCGTATCCGGCCCGATCCAGGCGTTGCACAGCGCATAGAGGAACAGCGAGCGCGCCAGCCGGTGCTTCAGGCTGCCGGTCGGATGCGAACTCTCGTCCTTCAGGTACAGGGTGATGCCGGGGAAGCGGGGCAGTTCCAGCCGGATCAGATGCGTGTCGGCCGAGCGGTTGTAATCCGCCTCGATCCGCCGCACCGCCTCGGCATGCCACTGGCGATCGGTGGCGGGGGCCGTCGGGGCGCGGGAGATATCCTGAATCATGGCCGCCCCCTACACCGGGAGCCGCATCCGCAACACCTGCGTCGACGGCGTGGAGACCGCCCCCGCACCCGGCTTTAGCCGCACCCACCATTTCTTGTGTCGCACCGGCGCCGCCACGCCCCTACATTCCGGCGATGACCAGGATAGTCCAACCATGACCCGCCCGTCGTTCGGCGTGCAGGTGTTCGTCGGCATGGCGATCGGCCTCGCGCTCGGCTTCGTCGCGCGCAGCTATGGCGTCGCCGGCCTCGCCGACGGGCTGAAGATCGTCGGCGACATCTTCGTCCAGCTGCTCAAGGCGCTGGTCGTGCCGCTGGTGTTCACCGCGATCGTCGCCTCGATCGCGGCGCTGCGCGATCTCAACAACGCCGCGCGTCTGGTCGCGGGCACCTTCATCTGGTTCGGGATCAGCGCGCTGATCGCGGTGTCGATCGGACTGGCGCTTGGCACGATCCTGCAACCCGGTGCACATGCCGGAGTCAGCGCCGCCGCCGCGGTGCGGCCGGACACGGCGGGGTCGTGGCTCGATTTCCTGCGCGGGCTGGTGCCGGTCAACATCCTCGGGCTGGAGGCGTCGACCCGCATCGCCGACGGCGCGGCCAAGACCAGCCTGTCGTTCAATGTACTCCAGCTGATCGTCGCCGCGGTCGCGATCGGCGTCGCCGCAGTCCGCACCGGCGAGGCGGGCGCGCCCTTCCTCGCCTTCAACGCCTCCGCGCTCGCGATCTTCCGCCGCATCCTGCGCTGGGTGGTGCGGCTCACCCCGATCGGCACCGGCGCGCTGCTCGGCAGCGCCGTCGTCCGCTACGGCTGGCAGTCGCTGTCGGCACTCGGCACCTTCGCGATCGCCATCTATATCGGCCTCGCGCTCGTCCTGTTCGTCGTCTACCCGCTGCTGCTGCTCGCCAACGGCATGAGCCCGCGGCGCTTCTTCGCCGCCGCCTGGCCCGCGATCCAGCTCGGCTTCGTCTCGCGTTCGTCGATCGCGACGCTGCCGGTCACCGAACAGGTCGTCGAACACGGCTTGGGCGTACCGCGCAGCTATGCCGCCTTCGCCGTCCCCTTCGCCGCGACCACCAAGATGGACGGTTGCGCCGCCATCTATCCCGCGATCGCGGCGCTGTTCGTCGCGCAATATTACGGCATCCCGCTGCACGGCACCGATTATCTGCTGATCGTGCTGGTGTCCGTACTCGGTTCGGCGGCGACCGCGGGGCTCACCGGCGCGCTGGTGATGCTGACGCTGACGCTGTCGACGCTCGGCCTGCCGCTGGAGGGCGCCGGACTGCTGCTCGCGATCGATCCGATCCTCGACATGGGCCGTACCGCGGTCAACGTCGCCGGCCAGGCGCTGATCCCCGCGATCGTCGCGAAGCGGCAGGGGCTGGTCGCCGAACCGGCGGCGGCCGAGCCCGTCCTCGCCTGATCGCTGCCCCTCCTCGCGCGGGGAGGGGACGGCGTCACCCCATCGTCAGCGGCGCGAAGCGGGCGACCTGCCGGCCGATCAGCCCGAGCTGCTCGACCACCGCGGGGTCGCTCGCGCCGCCCTCGGCATCGAATTTGGTGACCTGCGTGTTGATCGCCGCGGCGAACGGCGTCGGCCAGCCGCGCAGCGCGTGGACGATCGAGCGCAGCGCCGCGATCGTCGATCCGGTCGCCTGCCAGCCGTAGGCGGTCGCGATCAGCCCAACCGGCACGTCGGCGAGATACGGTCGCGCGTCGCGGGCGGTTTCCTCAAGCAGGTCGAGCGCGTTCTTGACCACGCCCGAGATGCTGCCGTGATAGCCCGGGCTGGCGATGATGACCGCAGACGCCGTCCGCACCGCCTCGACGAAGGCCCGTTCGTCGGGCGTCCGCGTCGTCGCCTTGGGATCGTAGAGCGGCAGCCGCGCCATGTCGGCCCCGCCGAACATGCGCGTGCGGAACCCCTCGCGTTCGGCGGCATCCAGCGCGATGCGCAGCGCGCGCTCGGTCGAGGACACGCCGCCGATCGTGCCGCCGATACCGACGACCAGGGGAGCGACGGATGAAGGAGCGTTCAGTTCAGCGGCCATACACCGGCGATAGCGTCATGCAAGCGCGCACGCCAGCCGCTGGCGTTCGGCGAACCGCCGCGGTAAACCACAGGACGATCACGCACGCCCTTGCGCCAGCTGTTTTAGGATTGTAACACACCCCATGGCTGACCGCTGGGACGAGCCGATGCGTCATGAACCCGTCGATACCAACCGCCGCACCCCGATCGGCCAGCGCTACCAGCTGGACGACGATCCCGCCGCGTCCGCGCGCCGCGATCGGCCCTATGATCGCGACGACCGGCTGAGCGGGCGCTTCGACGCCTTCGTCGACGACGACGACGGTCCCGGCGGCGCCGGGGGCGGCGAACCGCCGCGCCGTCCGCGCAACATCGGCCGCTGGGTGCTGCGCGGGATCGCCGCGGGCATCGTCCTGCTGGTGCTCGCGATCGGCTGGCTCGCGGTCACCGCGCCCTTGAGCAAGTCGCTCCAGCCGCCGACCCCGCCCTCGATCACGCTGACCGCGGACGACGGCACGCCGATCGCCCGGCGCGGCGCGATCATCGGCGCGCCGGTCGACGCCGCGAAGCTGCCGCCGCACGTCACCGAGGCGTTCATGGCGATCGAGGATCGCCGCTTCCGCTCGCATTGGGGCATCGACCCGCGCGGCATCCTGCGCGCCTTCGTCCACAATGTCGGGTCGGGCGGGGTGCGCGAGGGCGGCAGCACGATCACGCAACAGCTCGCTAAGAACGCCTTCCTCGATTCGGACCGCACCGCCGCGCGCAAGATTCGCGAGGTCATGATCGCCTTCTGGCTCGAGGCATGGCTGTCGAAGGACGAGATCCTCTCGCGCTATCTGTCGAACGTCTATTTCGGCGACAACGTCTATGGCCTGCGCGCCGCCTCCAAACATTATTTCGGCCGCGAACCGGAACGGATGAACGTCGGACAGGCGGCGATGCTGGCGGGCCTCGTCAAGGCGCCCTCGCGGCTTGCGCCGACCGGCAACCTGGAGGGTGCGCGCAAGCGCGAGATGCTGGTCGTCGCCGCGATGGTCGACGCGGGCTTCCTGACCAAAGCGGAGGGCGCCGCGGTCCAGCCGCAACGCGTGCTGCCGAGCCGCCCGACCGCTTTGCCCAGCGGCACCTATTTCGCCGACTGGGTGCTGCCCTCGGCGCGCGATCAGGCCGGCGAGATCAAGACCGAGGCGAGCGTCAGGACCACGCTCGACCGGCGCCTGCAACGCACCGCCGAACGCGTCATCCGCCAGGCGGGGCTGCGCCAGGCGCAGGCGGCGATCGTCGCGATGCACCGCGACGGCCGCGTGATCGCGATGGTCGGCGGCAAGGATTACGGCAAGAGTCCGTTCAACCGCGCCACCCAGGCACGTCGCCAGCCCGGATCGACCTTCAAGCTGTTCGTCTATCTCGCCGCGATGCGCGCCGGCATGACCCCCGACACGATGGCCGACGACAATCCGGTCGAGATCGCCGGGTGGAAGCCCAAGAACGACGACGGCCGCTATCTCGGCCAGATCCCGCTGCGCCGTGCTTTCGCCCGCTCGTCCAACGTCGTCGCCGCGCGGCTGACGCAGGAGGTCGGCGTGCGCAACGTCATCAAGGCGGCGCGCGACCTCGGCATCTCCACCCCGATCCCGAACGAGGCCACGATCGGCCTCGGCACCGCGGAGGTGTCGCTGCTCGAACTGACCGCCGCTTATGCCGGCGTCGCCAACGGCACCTACCCGGTCCAGCCGCGCGGGCTCGAGGAAACGCAGGCGAACAAGAGCTGGTATCAGTCGCTGACCGGCGGCAGCCGCAAGATGCCCGACGACATCCGCGAAAAGATGCTCGACCTGCTGTCGTCGTCGCTGCGCGGCACCGGGCGCGAGGCGGTGCTGACCACCGACGCCTATGGCAAGACCGGCACGTCGCAGGCGAACCGCGACGCCTGGTTCATCGGCTTCGCGGGCGACCTCGTCGTCGGCGTCTGGGTCGGCAACGACGACAGCTCGCCCAATCCGGGACTGCACGGCGGCGGCATCCCCGCGCAGATCTGGCGCAATTTCATGGTGTCCGCACTCAACATCGCCCCCGTCGCCGCGCCGGTGGTGGTCGAGGAGGATGCGATGGACCCCGAGGCGTTCGACAATGGCGAGATGATCGAGGACCCGGCCGGCGAAGTGATCCCGCAGGTCGAGGGCACGCTCGACGGCTTCGGGTTGCAGATGAAGATGGGCCGCGACGGCAGCATCAGCATCACCCCCGGCGGCGGCCGCGACCGTCGCCCGCCGCCGCCCGAACCCGCCGCCCGCGACCGTCGCGAAGGTGGCGACGACGGCGACGAGGGCGCGTTCTAGGCAAGCGCCGTCCCCTCGGCCTAGACTGGCTCCCGCGCGACACGATCGTGGCTAAAGGCGCGGGGAGAGGCAGATGCGGTTCGATGCGACGCGGGCTCTGATCGTCTATGCGGGCGGGCTGACGCTCGCGGCGGGATGGATGCTGGTGACGGGCGCGGCGGCGCCGACACGGGTCGACACGCTGGACGTCCGCCGGATCAATGTGCGTGAGGCCGACGGGACGATCCGCATGGTGATCGCCGCGCGCGACCGCTTTCCCGGGCTCATCGTCCGCCGGCACGAACAGCCGCATCCGGGCCGCACCGATGCCGCCGGCATGCTGTTCTACAATGACGAGGGCACCGAGAATGGCGGGCTGATCTTCGGCGGGCAGGCGGTGGCCGGTAAACCCACCGCCTTCGGCCACCTGAGCTTCGACCAGTATCAACAGGATCAGGTCGTCGCGCTCGACCAGAGCGAGGCGGACGGCCGCCGCAGCGCCGGCCTGCGCATATCGGACCGGCCCGACGCGGCGCTCGACGTCGCGGCGATCCGCCGGCTCGACGCGCTGCCGCCCGCCGAACGCGAGGCCGCGATCGGGCGGATGACCGCAAGCGGCGCGTTCGGCCAGTCCCGCGCCTTCTTCGGCAAGGACCGCGACGGCGATGCCCTGCTCGACCTCCACGACGGCCTTGGCCGCACCCGGCTGCGCCTGCGCGTCGGCAAGACGGGGGAGGGAGCGGGAGCGGCACGGATCGAATTCCTCGACGCCGCCGGCGCGGTGACGCGGACGATCGGCGCCTGACCGGCCGCTACCGCGCCGCCATCCAGCCCCGCACCTTTGCCTCCAGCACCGGCATCGGCAGCGCGCCGCTGTCGAGCACCGCGGCGTGGAAGGCGCGCGGGTCGAACGCCGCGCCCTGCCCGGCCTGCGCCTCCGCCTTCAGTCGCAGAATGGTCAGCTGGCCGATCTTGTACGCCAGTGCCTGCCCCGGGATCGCGATATAGCGCTCCACCTCCGCGGTCGCGTCGGTCTTCGGCATCGGCGAGTTGGCGAGCATATAGGCGATCGCCTGGTCCCGGCCCCAGCCCTTGGCGTGGATGCCGGTGTCGACGACCAGCCGCATCGCGCGCAGCATCTCGTCGTTGAGCCCGCCCATCCGCTGGTACGGATCCGTCTCCATGCCGAGCGGCTTCCACAGCGTCTCCGCATAGAGCGCCCAGCCCTCGACATAGGCGGTGTTGCCGCCGAAGCGCATGAACGCGGGCAGCGCCTCGTTCTCCTGCGCCAGCGCGATCTGGAAATGATGCCCCGGCACCGCCTCGTGCAGGTACAATGTCTCCATGCCCCAGGTGTAGCGGCTCGGCAGGTCGTAGGTGTTGTAGTAGAAGACGCCGGGCCGCTTGCCGTCGGGCGTGCCGTCCTGATAGCTGCCCGCCGCATCACTCTTGGCGCGATAGTCGGGGACGGGGCGGATCTCGAGCGGGGGCTTGGGGATCAGCGCGAA
>Ga0209630_10000718_pt1 | contig 37549 bp, 41 predicted proteins | sample COG_01_FD_184745 | JGI IMG/M metagenome (GOLD analysis project Ga0209630, IMG submission 184745) | Pelagic Microbial community sample from North Sea - COGITO 998_met_01 (SPAdes) (version 2) | ecosystem: Environmental > Aquatic > Marine > Neritic zone/Coastal water | place: Helgoland, sampling...
ATAAGTCTTATAGTGTTGCGGCAGGTTCTGAATCAAACAGGTACACAAGCGGAAGCAACAATGTAGCTATTGGGCACCAATCGGCTTTAGGCGTTTCAGGCACATCCACCTTCGCTAACACAGTAGCAGTAGGCTACCAAGCTTTAACTGCGTTAACTACTGGAGCGAGTAATACGGCTGTGGGTTATCAGGCTGGTGCTGCTTTGACTACAGGTACTGGCAACACCTATTTAGGTTACCTTGCTGGTGACGCTAAAACTACAAGCTCCAATACAGCAGTAGGTTTTGAAGCGCTACAGTCTGGAACTTCTGGTTCCGCTACAGCTGTTGGTTTTAAGGCTGGTGAGGCGGGAATGGGCGCTTATGATATTGCTTTAGGCTGGTATGCGGGTGCTGGAACTTCTTCAGGCGGCTTCAATATTAAAATTGGAGAGACAGCGGGAAGGTTCCATACTGGTAGCAGCAGCATTATTATTGGCGGGTCAGCAGTTCTCGCTGGCTCAAATAGCAATATAGTAGCTATTGGTGGCGGAACTAACGCTGGAGCAAATACAGTCACTATAGGTAGGTCAGCAGGTAACGGCTCTTCCGATTCTAGTGTATTTGTAGGGTATCAAGCTGGCTCGGCTGAAACAAACAACAACCGCCTCTACATAGAGAACAGCAACTCCACCACCCCACTGATTTACGGGGAGTTCGATAATGATATCCTTAGGGTAAACGGAACACTACAAGTCAATGACCCAGCCTCTACAGGGTACGCCTTCCCTACAGCTACTGGTACGCTTGGTCAAGTGCTTGAAGTAGATGCTAGTGGAGATCTTGCTTTTGCTACACCTTCTGGTGGTGGCGGAGGAGGGTTGGGTGGCGCTGATCAAACGCTTACAGCTGACAGAACCATTGACACGAATGGATTTAATTTAGATATTGAACTTGACGCTACAGGCACAGCAGACACCTTCACAATTCACGACGGTACGCACGACCTCTTCCAAGTAGATACCACAACATCAGGAACACTTTTTAGTGTAAATGACGTTTCAGGCTTGCCTATGTTTCAGTCAAATTCAGACGGGACAGCGGCAATACCACAAATACTTACAGCTGCACCGACGGGCACAGCAACGGAAGGTACTATGCAGTTTGGTATTGTAAGCGGTACTTGCTACTTGTACGTATATTTAAACGGCGGTTGGAAAAGCACAACTTTAACTTAATCATATGCATTTAGGAGATCATTACGAAAATAGGCACTACGTTATTTTTGATGTAACGGAGCTAGGCACAATTAACTTCGAGCAAGTAGAAGAAACATCTATTGACACGGTGAGAAAGAATGTAGCTGAAACACAGACGTTTGTGAAGTACGAATTTGATATGCCTTCTTCTGTAGCGGCTTTGACTACTAAGTCACAAGAATACAGTTACGATGAAATACTAGACATATTAAATACTCCTGCATGGGCATCTGACGAACCTATTTAAGATGGGGGGCTTTGCAAATAACGCACCTATCGTAACTGATGGGCTAGTATTCTATGTAGACGCAGGAAACAGTAAGTCGTATCCTGGAAGCGGAACTACGTGGAGCGATATGGTTGGGGGTAATGATGGCAGCCTAGTCAATGGGCCAGTTTTTAGCTCGACAAGTGGTGGAATATTACAGTTCGATGGAACAGATGATTACATGTCTACAACCAGCTCGACGGTCAGCGGAGTTTCAGCACTCACGATTGACGCTTGGGTGAAATTCGATAACACGTCTATTAGAAACGTGCTTTTTCATCACTGGATAGCGGCTGGTAATTTTGCGGTACTAGCGAGGGTGGACTCAAACAATTTGCAGTTTTTCACCTTTACATCGGGAACAGTTGGAGGTACGACCCAATCATTCACAAGCACTGGTTGGAATCACATTTCATACACATACGACGGGGCTATTATGAAGACGTATGTAAACGGGGTACAGAGTGGCACGACGTTTTCTCAAAGTGGAAATATTGCAACCGTATCCTCTAGCTCAGACTTCGTAGGCAATTATGCAGGAGGCTACGAATTTAACGGCGACCTGTCATCCATGAGGATTTACGACAAGGGTTTATCTTCTACCGAAATCCTCCAAAACTACAACGCACTCAAAAACAGATTTGTATGAGCGTAAAATCAAACATAGGGGTAGTTACAGACGGGTTAGTATTTTATGTAGATGCAGGCAACACAAAAAGCTACCCTGGATCAGGCACAACTTGGACTGATTTAGTAGACAGTAATAATAGCACATTAACCAATGGGCCTACGTTTGATTCAGGAAATGGCGGTAGTATAGTGTTTGACGGCACAGATGATGGGGCTACGTCTATCAATGTGCCAGAACACCGAGTATTTGTTGGTACAATACAGGCTTGGATAAATACTTCTTCCCCAGGCTCCTCGTACAGGGGCATAATGATTAAGCATGAGCAGTGGGGCTTATTTTCTCTCGATGGTGAGCTTGTGACCTATGACTGGGGTAACGGCGCTGTAAGACTTACTGGACAAAGGATAGATGATGGGAATTGGCACTTTGTGGCAATGACTTTTACTAATACCTTGGGAACCCCATCAAATAATGCAACCATTTATTTAGACGGGTCAAGCGTCTTAACTACTACGGTTAAAAATAAATCATCTACTAAAGGCGGCATTGTGTTTGCGGCAGGCAACGATATCCCTAGTATTCAACAATTAAATGGAAATATAGCCTGTGGCTCTTTGTACAATATAGTTCTCACCCCTCAAGAAGTCCTTCAAAACTATAACGCCCTTAAAAACAGATTCGTATGAGTTACAGTTTCGGTAAAAGCATAGTCAAGGACGGTTTAGTGTTTTACGTAGATGCGGCTAACAGCAAGAGCTATGCTGGTAGCGGAACTACGTGGAGCGATTTAATTGGTAACGCCAACGGAACGCTTACAAACGGCCCTGTCTTTAGTTCTGATAATGGGGGTTACATAAACCTAGATGCCACTGATGACAGCGTTGCGTTCGGTAGCACTGCCTCGACTCAGTTCAACTCGGACGACCCGTTCAGTGTTGAGTACTGGGTGAATCTGTCATGGACCGATACGGTAGCCTTTCCTATAATCGCAGGAAATAAAGACAGCACCTCACCCTTTGACGGGTGGGAGATATATGGCCCAGCTAATGAGCGAAGAAGGATGATATTCTCGATTTGGACTGCGTACTCAGGCCAGAGGATTGACGTTAAGATGGCCAACCCATGCCCCACAAACACTTGGGCTCACATCTGCGCAACTTATGACGGGAGTACGAATGCAAGCGGCGTGAAGTGGTATGTTGACGGGTCGAGTGTTACTACCTCGACTGTGTATGATTCAATCACAACCATCACAGCCTGCGACTACTCGAACGCGCAAATGAACATAGGCGCCAGAGGTACGCTTACTGGGGGTTTTCTTAGAACTTCATCTATAGCTACCTTATCCGTTTACAACCGAGCAATTACAGCCGCTGAAGTAGCGCAGAACTACAATGCACTAAAGAACAGATTTATTTAACTATATTTGCACTTATAAAACAACATTATGGCATTTTTATTTCAATCCAAGTCATGGTCTATTGAAGGAGAGAAAGAGTTCGAAAACCACTTCACTCTTCTTAATCCAACGCTAACTGTCATGCAAGTAAGCGTACACGAAACTAACGTATACATCTCCATGCAGGCTGTAGAGAACGGAGGGGTGTTTGTACACAACCTCAATGTTCAATACAACAACACTGCTGGTGAAACAGATCTCGATGTAATTGTTGATGCGGCTATTGCTCAGGCATTCCCTGAGGCTACTTTAGATAGCTAGTATTCAGTTTCTTAGGATTTAAAAGGACCCATTTTGGGTCTTTTTTGTTTTTATTATCTTTGTGTTATGGCTGAAGATGTAAAAAAGAAACTAAAACGATTTGGGTTATCTGGTTTAAACAAACCTAAAAGATCAGCCAGCGGAAAGAAGTCACATGTTGTCGCTGTAAGGGATGGAGGCAGGGTCAAGATTATTCGTTTTGGAGAAAGAGGGGCAAGCACAGCTGGTAAGCCAAAGGCAGGAGAGAGCGCTCGCATGAAAGCCAAGCGTAAATCATTTAAAGCCAGGCACAGAAAGAACATAGCTAAAGGAAAAACAAGTGCAGCTTATTGGGCTAATAAAGTAAAATGGTAATGTTAAATAGTATTTCTCACTTTGAATTTATCCTTGTTGCAGGATCCTTGATAGGTGGGTGGGTAAAGTTTCACTCCGATTACAGTAAGCTTTCCGCCAGGGTGTCTGCTTTAGAGGCTGATAGCGGGGAGTTCAGAGAGGACGTAAAGCAGCTACTAAAAGACATCCAAGAGATTAAGCTCTTGTTGGCTAAAAATCAAGTGCAGTGAACACGGTAAAGTATAATAAGGGTGGTAAGTTGAAGGTCAGCACTTCTGTTAAGGCTGTTTCCGCGCCTGATGGGTTTCACTGGATGCAAGAAAGCGGAAGGTATTTTCTTATGAAGGGGGACTACAAGGCCCACCCTGGCGCAGTAAAGGAAGCAAAGTTTAAAATCGTAAACCATGCCTAAATTAATAAAAAGAAAAGACGGCAGCTTTTCCCCTAGGGGCCTTTGGGATAACATAAGAAAGAACAGAGGGTCTGGCAAAAAGCCCACAGCAGAAATGCTTAAGCAAGAAAAAAAGATCAATAAAAAAGCCTAAAAATTAATTGTTATATTTGCATTTATATAACAAACACAAATGGCTACAACCACTGCAACACTTACCCTTTCGAGCGCTGACCTAACGGGTGACGCTCTTAGCTTGAGCACAACAGCAACTTTAACTAAGGCTGGCGTCACAACTGGCCTTGACCAGACTACTGGTGTTGCTAGGAAGTTCTTCGCTACATCACAAACTGCTTACAACCTAATTACTGCTGCTGATTACACAGCCGATAAAGCTCATAAGGTTTACATTAAAAACACAAGCACTACTGCCGCCGAGTACGTTACTGTTGAATTAGGATCTACAAACGTATCTCTCGGAAGACTATATGCTGGTGACTGGACTTTGATTCCTTTTGACGGAACCAACGACATCGATATTGATACCAGTGCGGTCAACATGACTGTTGAATACATGGTAATTTTTGAAGCATAATGGCGACCATTAGAGTCTCTTTTGGTTTGAATAGTGCTGATGTAATGAGCAGCACCTTGAATATATCTACGTCCATCAACCTTAACGCTGATGCGGGTAGTATGATTCGAGCCAAGGTGGCGCAAACCGCCGTTAATGCAAACGCCCTTGTTGTTTATAAGGCAGACGACAAACTTACTTCTGCGTATCTCTATGTACAGAATTTAGATCTTGAGAAAGAGAATTTTATATATATATACCAGGACACGGATAATGATGATCTTGTAGCGAAGATTGGTGGGGGTGAGTTTGCTTTTATCCCAGTTGCAGTGGATAAGACATTCAAGTGCTTCGCTACTAGGGTCGATCAAATGGTTGAGTATGGGGTGTTCGGATTGGATAGCTCTGCTGTGACCTTAGCTTAACAACACATAATTTAATTTTAATGGAAAACGAAAACACACAACCTGTAGAGGAGATGGAGCAAGTGGCTCCCGCATCTACGCCAGAAGAGTCTACATCATCATTTAGCTTTGTTAGTGATGAAGAAGTAGCTAAAATGAACCAACCTCAAGAGCAGGTTCCTCAACAAGATGCAACGCCTGTTGCTACCGAGGAGCCAGCACAAGGAGATATAGAACAACCTGTCGAGACCGACCAGCAAGAGTATGCTGAGCCATCGACTACAACAGAGCCCTCCCCCGAGGAAGTTGAGTCCGCTGTAATTGATTTCCTGAGCAATCGTTTAGGAAGGGATATTAACAGCATTGACGACCTCATGGATGCTCAACAAACTGAGGCACCCGCCTTGGATGAAAGAATCAGCGCTATCGCAAAGTTTGTCGCAGAGACAGGCCGAGCGCCAGAAGATTGGTTTAGGTATCAGTCATTGAATCCTGAAGGTATGGATGACATGACGGCCATTCAAATTGAGATGGCTAACAACTACCCTAACCTTTCTTATGAAGAGCTGGGACTTTTAATTGGGAGTAAGTATAAGATTGATCCAGACGTCCATACGGATGACGAGATTAGGCTTTCGCAGCTCCAGATGAAGATAGACGGCGATAAAGCTAAGTCTGAAATTAACAGGATGAGAGATAGCTACTCTGCTCCTAAAGAATCAGAACCAGCCTTACAGCAAGAGTCTATCATTAATGATGATTGGATTGCTAAGATGTCATCAGAAGTAGATTCACTTACAGGTCTAGAGTTTGACTTGGGTGGTGACAAGACTTTTGAGTTTGGCCTCGATGACCAATACAAGACTCAACTTAAGTCGAAGAACGCTCGTCTCGATGAGTACTTTGACGAATATGTCAATCAGGATGGTACCTGGGATTATGATAAGCTGTCTTCGCACAGAGCGGTGGTAGATAACGTTGACAGAATTGTTAAAGCTGCGTACACTCGCGGCCTTGGTGATGGTCAAAAAGATCTGCTAAACACAGCGGCCAATGTAACCACAGATACCCCTAGACAAACACAAAATAACGGACCTGACCCACTGACTCAGCAACTAAAAGAAGCGCTGGGGGTGAACAAGGGAGGGTTCGGATTTATCTAAACTTTTAAAAAATAAGAAATTATGGCTATTACAAATGCCTCTACTATGAACAAAGCTGACTCTACGGTCCTTAGCGGGATCCAAGGAAACGGCTTGCAGGCAACTCCAGAAACCTATGTTACTCTTGGAGATTTAATTGACCCAACTAAACCAGACGTGCAAGACTTGTACATCTCTACTTTTGGCGATCAAGGAATTACTGGATTTTTGGATTTGACTGGCGCTAAGAAGAACGCTGGAACTTCTGACGAGGTTGAGTGGTACGAAGAAGGTAGACTACACCAGACTGTTGCTTTTGACACCTACGACGGTGGAACTGGCGCCTTGAGCAAGACTGGTATCGAGGGGAAGGTTAGAGTAAACGATGTTTTGCTTTTGCCTGATGGACAAAGAATCGTGGTTCAAGCGCTTGGATCGGGTGCTGTTACTGCATTTAATATGGACGCTACTACAGATACAGATATTAATGTTGCGGGAGATGCAGCTATTATCGGTAACGTGTACGCTCAGGGAACTGATCAACCTTCTTCATTTTATCAGACTGGTTTGGTGAAGCGTGCGAATCCATACATCATCACTAAGGAGATGTACGAAGTAAACGGATCTCAAGCCACTAACATTGGCTGGTTGAACGTGAACGGTGATTACAGATGGTACCTAAAGAACGAAATGGATGCTCGAAAGCGATTCATGAATCAGCGTGAGATGATGCTGTTGTATGCAGAAAAAGGAGACTTGACTTTAGATACAGCTGCCAATGCAAACAACAAGATCGCTGGATCTGAAGGTTACTTTGCTGCTGTAGAAGCTAGAGGTATTACCGCTCAGGTTTCTGGTGGTGCTCAAGGTTCATTCGCTTCTATGAGTGATATTGACACAATTATTCTTGAGCTCGACAAAGAGGGGGCTCCTGCTGAGTACGCTATGTACGTAAACAGAGCAACATCTTTGGATATCGACGACATGCTCGCTAACGGTATCGCTACACAGGTGACTGCTGGTTTGGCTGGTCAGTTCGGTGCGTTTAACAACGATGCTGACATGGCTGTAAAGCTTGGCTTTAAGTCGTTTACTCGTGGTGGTTACACTTTTCACAAGCACGACTGGAAGCTGTTGAATGACCCAACATTGGGTGCTTTGAACAACATCCACAAGGGTGCAATGATTCCTTTGTCTCAAGTTGCTGACGCTAAGTCTGGTGTTAAGGCACCAGCTTTGCAGATGAACTACAAGGCTGCTGGAAGCTACTCTCGTGAGATGGAGCACTGGGTAACTGGTGGTGGTGTTCTCGGACACTCCAACGCTGCAAACGGTAAGGATACTGCTATCTTCAACTACCGTTCTGAGTGTAACCTCGTTACTCGCGCTGCTAACCAGCACGTTGTATTGAAGTAATTAATCCGAAGTGATTGAGAAGGCCCTTCGGGGCTTTCTCTTGATCTTCATAATATTTAGAACAAATGGCTAAGACAAACATTTTTCCTTTGTATTTAGACGCCGCTGCTGTAGCTCTTGCTGCAGATGACGCTACCTATGAAGTCACTTCTAGCAGGGTTACTCTTGACGGAACAAGCGCCACAGTAAACATTGTGGTTGATGACCTAAAGTCCAAGGAGGCTGGGACAATTGTTGTTTTTGAATGCATTAATGCTGACAATGCAGTTACGGTTCAACTCAGCAATCCAGCTGACGGAGCTAGTGTAGATAAAGCAACTTTTGCTGTTAATGAAGAGGCTACTTGCATGTATTTTGACGGAGGATGGAGATGGATCGCCCTTAACGGTCCGTCCCTTGCTTAAGAAATAACAGGTAACTGAGCGGGGAGAATGGCTCCCTGCTCTTTTACTATTTTTCGAACTTTAATTTAATTTTATTATGAATCAAACAACTAAGCGCCCACCAGGGCGACCAAAAAAAGCTGCACCCGCAGCCGCTGTAGCAGAAGCTCCAGCAAAACAACAGCCTAAGAAGAAGGCTATTCGACGTCAAGAGAAGGTATCCGCCACCCAGGAGTACAAAGCCAACGGGAGCGGTGCTGTAATGATGCTTATGCAGAGCGGCATCACTGTGTACGACGAAGAAACAGGCATGGTGCGAGAGATTCGCTATTGCGAGAATGAAAACTCTGTCTGGAAAGACGAACAAGCTGATCGGTCCGTAAAGACCCCAGTCATCTTCCGTATGGGTAGACTATTCGTAAACGAACGACAGCCTAACCTCAAGAACTTCCTTGAGATCCATCCTGAGAATAAAGCTAACGGAGGTAGCCTGTTCGAGCTAGTAGACAACCTAAAGAAGGTGGAGGTAGATATCGACAACGAGTTCCTCGTAAACGATGCTATTACTATGCTTCGAACCAAGGAGCTTGATGAGCTTCTAGCTGTAGCTTTGGCGTATGGGATGGACATTGACCGCCCTACCTCTGAGGTAAAGCACGACCTACTCCTTAAGGCTAAGAAGTCACCGAAGGTATTCATCGAGTCATTCGATAACCCAGTCGTGGCTATGAAGTCTAAGATTAGACAGGCTATCAGCTACCAGATTATTAACACTAAGAGCGACGCTGTTGTCTGGTTCGACACTAACAAACATATTATATCGGTTCCTGTCGGCCAGGATCCAGTTGATGTATTCGTGCGTTACTGCATGACAGAAGCTGCCGCTCCTGTCGTTGCTGAAATCACCCGTCAGTTGGATTAACCTTCTATTTATATAATCGAGAGAGCCTCCGTATGGGGGCTTTTTTGTTTTGTATATTTGCGTATGGCTCAAAAGTTTTTCTTATTTAAGCGTACTGAACCTTCAACCCAGGGGGGCGCTGTGTTTTCAGACAACGGAAAAGGTATAAGCTTAATATCTTTTCCAGCCATTAACCTTGCTTACATGGCTGCTGACAGGGGGGCGATTACAATGTACTTTAATCATTCCGCTCCCTTTGAGGAGAATAGCTTGACTGTTGTTGGGGAGTCATTTGAAAAAACTAGCGTTACTGTCACCTGTGATGTAGGAAAGGAAGCAGACCTAATGGAGTCAATCATTGATTTCATCAACAGGAACACTGACACAAACGTAATGAGGTTTGATTCTATCGGTGGGCTAAACACTTTTAAAAAGCTTGCCCCCTCCCCCACAATTGACGCAAGGGTCAGAGCAAGACCAGTTGAGCGGGGCTTAGTCGGGACAGAAGCTATCGTTACGGGATTAGATCCTAATTCCGTGGTAAACTCCATCGACTTTTTAAAGGTGGCTAACGTGCCTTTTATCGATTTGGCTGGGGAGAACATAACTGGATCTACAGGGTCCCCTGCGGGGTGCTCTAACTCAGGCTCATCAGGAACAGATTATACCCCCGAGTTTAGCGGCAGAACGTCCACTGGAGCTCTTGCCCACGGCCCCATAGTAAAGGAACCTGACGGGGCGTGTAGCGAAAAAACATTTTCCTTTGACTTTTCTGGCTGCTTAAAAACGGATACTGACCTATCTAATGCTGGAGCCGCCTTGAACGTCACACACAATTCCCAGTTAGACCCAAACTTAACAAACGAAGCGTCCAATGGTGTTCTAGTAAGCAGGGGAGGCTCCGTATTCACTCCACCGATAGCACCTGCATTTATAGTAAGTACAGACGCTACTGGCGAAATAACAGCTTTTGAGGCCACTAAATGCGGGCTGGGCATAGAGCCTGGAGACATCCTTCTCTGCACCTTTGAAACTAATGGCGGCGTTACGTATGTAGTCCCTTCATCAGACTTCAGCACTAAGTTTAACTTCTCCTCCATTGGCTTGGTGGTTAGCCCGCCAGTTCCAGACATACCATTCCCTATAGAGGATTACGTGACGTACATCACATTGGTGATTCCAAACGGAGCCTTAACCCAGCCTGTATACTCTACAATTAACGCATCCGATAATCTTCAAACTTTTGCCTCTGGCATGGGTCCCTTCCCATTTGACTCCCTGGGTAACGAGTTTGAGATTAATCACGGCATCCCGCCAGAATACACCACTGGAACTCAATCTACCGTATTCAACGCGATTAACAATAGCTTTCCTTATTTGAGGGTAGAGGGCTCCGCTCTTACTAGCGAGGACAATTTATTCTCTTTTGTTATTCGCAGAACTATATCGGGCGATCTTTATGTCTACTCTAGGGATGGCGAACTGGAAGGGTTCAGAGAGTCTACAGAGTTAGATAGAGACACTAAGTTAGATATAAGGAGCGTAGGGCTTCCCCTGCCTTTTAATACAAGGAACCCCCAAATAAGGCTAGCTAGATTTGGCGTAATAAGGAAGGATGCTGGAGACCTTTTTTGCAGGAACCTTGCAACACAGCTGTACGATCACTACAAGCACAAGCACGTGTAAAATGAGCTGATTTTGTTTTTCGTATATTTGCGTCATGGTCAGCGTATATCAAGTATACCAGTCTTTGAAGGATGTAGCGAATAAAGAACAGAAGGGCTTTATAACCCCTCAAGTCTTTAATAATTTTGCATCCCTTGCTCAATTAAACATTTACAATGAGATGTTTTCTGAGCTTGTCGATGCTAAGCGCATAAGCAGGCAAAATCTCGACCCTGGAAGAGACAAGTCAATCAGGAAGCAAAAGCTGGAAGATCTTTCTTTTTATATTAAAAGATCGGAACTCGGCGTTAATGATACCACCACGATTGGCCCACTCGGTGTAACTAAGCCAGCCGATATGTCGAGGCTTATCAGCGTCGTGGCTGACGTAAACATAGACTCGGAGGTAAATGAGGATATAGTTCAGTGTCAATTGATTTACGATCCAGAAAAAATTAGCTACCTGTTGTCAAGCAACTTATCCAAGCCTAGTCTTGAGTTTCCAGTAGCTCTGATCAGCGGGAGCGCAATAGAGGTGTTTCCATCTGAGGTCGATTATATAGAATTAACGTACTATTCAAAGCCAGGATCTATAACCTCAGGTGGTAATATTGTTACCACCCCACCTCACTACGCCTTTAATTCAGCGTCATTCGGAAACGGCGAATCTGAATTTTTCAATCCAAGCAGCTCAAGGGATTTTCACTTGCCGTCGCATTACCTGACCGAGGTTGTTATGGAGATGGCTAAACTAATAGGAATTAGACTCAGAGACCCACAGGTAACAGCGTTTGCAACACAAGAAGAAGCTTCTAAATAATGGCTAACAACAAAGTAAAACTATCGCAAATAATCAGCGACTTTATTGTCACGCTTGATGGGGATGACTTTGCCAGTAACGCTTCTGACGTTGCAATAAATAATTTTGCCAGGAGGGGGATTCGCGAAATCGGTTTTGATTTGGGGAAGAAGGTTCGATCACTCAAGATGGCTATTGAGTCCAACAATACGGTTGCCCTCCCTAGCGACTTTGTTGACTTGGTGAAGATTGGTATTGTTGATTCAGATGGGATTATTCGCGTCATGGGTGAGAATAAAAATATTAATTACTCTCAGATTGTAAGCTCCGAATCGGGTTCTCCTGAAACCAGGTCGGACTCCAAGGGGGCCACTTCGGGATCTTCTGTTTCTTCTTCTTCAGACTACCCTTACGTTTTTAACAACTACCTGTATAGCGGAGGGTATGGGGCCCTTTATGGAATGGGTGGTGGGGGAAGGGTGGCTGACTACAGGATGAACCTTGATCAGGACAGGATTGAAATTGAGACGTCTAGTAATTACTCTCAAGTTGTACTTGAGTACATAGCCGACGAAGCTGTAAGTGCAGACCCAGAGATTCATGTCTACGCCGAGGAAGCCCTGAGGTCATATATGTACTACAAGATTATTGAGAGGAAGTCAAGCGTACCAGCAAATGAGAAGGCCAGGGCCAGACAGGAGTACTATAATGAGCGAAGAAAAGCCAACGCCAGGTTAAGCAACTTCTCTAAGGAGGAGGCGCTTAAGGTTATCCGAAAGAACTTCAGACAATCTCCTAAGTACTAATGCCAATAGATAAATTAACACCTCGGAAGCTTAATTCAGACATTGATGCAAAGCTTGTCGATAAAGCCTCTATGCTTGATGCTTTGAATCTCTATTCAGGCGACGATGAAAGTGGCGGAGGAGGGGTCTTAAAGAATGTAAAGGGCAACACCAAGGTGAGTCAAAGCGAATTTGATCTTTTTGGTAATGGGTCTAGGGTTCTTGGCAGTGTAATAGATCAAAAGACCAACATTGCTTATTTCTTTGTTTTTTCTTCTGAAGCACAAAAACAAGGTGTTTGGGCTTATGATCCAGACGGAAAGTTGGCTAACGATGGTGCTGAGGCAGTTAGGTTGATATACAAGTCGAAGCAATTCAACTTTAGTTCAAATGGTTTCGTGAAGGGGGATGTGGTTCACATCAACACCCAAACCCTTCAAGATGGGAGGGGGGACGAATTCGATACAGACGCTGTTATTTTTTTTACAGATAATAAAAACGAACCAAGAAAGATAAACGCTTACAGGGCCTACAGTTCGGGGACACGTGAAGAAATACACGGAGATAGTATTTATGCTGAGGCTGACTTTATAACGTCCTGTCCTAAAACCCCGCTAAACCCTATAACATTTGCTTTTGATCGAGACCCCAACAGGGGGACAACAAACTTCAAAGGCACTCTTGGGTATCAATTTGCATATCAGCATGTTTATAAGGATGGTTTTGAGTCGTCCATATCATCATATTCTGACGTTGCGTTTCCTCCAAGTTTGATAAATCAGGGCGCAAATCCCAATGCAAATCACGACAGCTATAATGTATGTTATTTGTCGATACCAAAGCCTGGTCCAGAAATACAGTCTGTAAAAATACTGGTTAAGGAGGGTGTCAATGGGTCATTTTTATTCGTTGATGAGGTTGAAAGATCTGCTTTATTTAATGCTGACACCTATGTTGGTTCTTATTCCTTTTACAATGACAGACTATCAAAAGGTGTTTCTAGGAATGAGGTAAATAAGCAATTTGATTCCATACCTAGAAAAGCAAAGTCTCAGGCCGTTGCCGATAACAGGCTCATGTATGGTAATTACGTGGATGGGTTTGACAACGTAAATGTTGACTGCACGGCTAAGGTTGTTTATAGAGAAAGACCAGATGACTTTGTAGATCTTGATATAAAAACAAGCACCTTTATAGGTGTGCATGATGTTCAGTTAAGCGATGAGGTACTTGGGACTAGCGGAACAACACAAAGAAAATCTGCTGGATTCGCAATAGATTTGTCGTCATTTCCAGAATCAGTATCTTTTGGAACATCGGTCATTTACAAGGTTGTGTTAAAGCCTGATGGTAATTGGCACGTATACAACCCCGATTATTCATATCATCAGAATCAACTTATTGGGGCTTATGATCAAACCCCAGAGGACCCTTTGTGGGATGAGTACAACAATAATTCCAACAACTATACTGTTCAGACTGAAGCACAATCTGGATTAGATTATTTAAAGGGAGAAACAACTGCTTCAGGAGAAAGCACTTTTAGGTTTGCTGGAGAAAACTTTGGCGTTTCTGCCGCTGGAGGCTCAAATACGACGGGTCCTCTGCATAGGCTATACTGGGAAAATAAGTTTCAGTTTCAAGGTACTAATGGGGGGGTTGGCTTATCAGAAGGTTCTACAGAGGTTCATTTGGGCACTAGCGCAGCTAATCCAATCATACTTAAAGGTGGTGCTCTTCTCTTTCAGGTTGGTTTTTCAGTAACCAACGAAGTCCAAGGAGGCTTTAAATCGTTTGCCGCGACTACGATTGAGGAGCTCCTTCTTGGCAAATCACATTCAGAATTAACTTACAGCGAATTAATTAACGAGACCACCTTAATCCAATCGATTGAGTCAACCCTTAATCACAGCGTTGAAATAAATAATGGGGGCTACTTTGGTCAGAATTATGTTGGTCAATCTGGAGCGAATCCAATTTCAGATCTGGTAATGGCCTGTGTTGACGCTTCAGATAAAGATCTTTGTCCTTTGGGCTATGTTGTTTTTAAAGAGGCCACAGCTAAGTTTGGATTGAGACCAGTGGACGACTTAGATACTGGATTCACCTCATCAACCAATAAAGCCTTTAGGTTGGCGCTTATTTCCCTTGAAAATGTTAAACCATTAACGTGCTTTAAAAATATACTGAGGGTGGAGGTAAGTTCAAGTAGCCCAAGTCAATATCCATTCATGAATACCTGGGGGGTCATTGACCCAAGTCAAGAGTTCTTTGACTCAGATGGTAATTCACAAGATTTTGATTATGAGGAATTCTTTTCTTCATATGGGACATACGTAGATAATAGCGGAAATACTGTAACGATAAACATGTTTACGTCCACCTTTATTACCACTACCCTTGGTAATGGGGAGTATGAGGATGGAGCGGGAATAGGTTGGTCATCGATGATAGGTTTCCTTAAGAATGATTCTGGTTCACCAACATTTAATATCCCTATTGAAAATAACGACATCCTTTCCGTCATGGATGGAGAGGGAGGCCCTGGTGGTGGTTTGTCCAGGGGCGGCAACGGAAACTATTACGATAAAGTAGCAACTAATCAGCAGGGGAGCATACCATTTTGCACCCCATTTGTAAGAAATACTGCACAGATTAATGCTGCTGTTTTTGAGAATTGGGATTTCATAAGTGAAAATTCTTACGAGACAATTGAGATGCAAGAATCTTGTCTCATGTTCACTGGAAAGGTAAAAACGAGTTTTTATAGCATTCCTGGATATAACAGAAGACCAACTGTCCTTCCATGCTTGCAGCAAAACGGCGCTGGCGGAGAGGCACTTTTCCCAGAGCCAGATGACCAGGATCCTTTTACTCCATCAGATTCAAACCAGCAAAATTTAAGTGTCGATGCCGTAAACTTCAATCTTCTGCACTCACAAGTTGAGTTACAGGCGTTTTTAAGTGGTACCTATAGTGGCGATGTGTTTAGGAGCTTTAAGTCAAACTCTAACCATGATTTTGGGATCGTTTATTATGACGAAAGGGGTAGGCACGGTTCCGTTAACTATCTATCAAACGTATTTGTGCCAGGGCTATCTACGATTGATAGGCCAGAAAGCGGGGTCCAAGGGGGTCCAGTTTCTGTTGCCCTTACCTTGAGTCACGAGCCACCATCATGGGCTCATAATTTTAAAATTGTTTATGGGGGTAACTCTACCTTAGGAAGGTTTATACAGTACACTATTTCTAATGCATATGTTAAGGATTATGTTGCTGCCCCAGGTGATTATGGTGGTCAAAATTTAAGCAATAACATATACGTATCCTTAAATTACCTGCAAGGAAGTTCAGTATCCTATGTAAGCTCGTTTGGCGCAAGGAGCCTTGAGGGCGGTATAAGTATGTACAACTTCAATAAAGGCGATAAAATTAGGATCATATCTGTTGGTGACAACAACAACAGACAGTACTTCCCATCAACATATGAGTTTGATATTGTCGATTTAGTAAGTATTGCAGAACCCACTGATGGTGAAGATTACAATACTATCCTTCTTGACCCAAATGACGATAGTACTAGCTCTACAAACCCTAGATTGAGGGGTGAGTTTCTTGTCTTAAGGGACAACCAAAGTGCTGTTGGATTTAGATATCAGGACGTTACAGACAACGCCAATAAGTGGGATGAAAACTGCATTGTTGAAATTTATTCACCTCAAAAAGAATCTGAAGAGGAGGATAAGTTTTATTATGAGATGGGGAATACGTACAGAGTATTAAAACAAGATAACCAGCTGTATCACGCCCCATCAACCGTTATAGTAAGCAAGGGTGACGTTTGGTTTAGGAAGGGGGCTCTTGCTTGGAAAAATTCGCAGTTTGATGATTTAATCCCAGATGAAATAACTCAGGAGTTTAAGCCAACTCCAAATTTTGAAAGCATCTACATAGAATCAATAACTGCAACTGACCTACATGAATCAGATTTTAAAGGCTATGGCAGGCCCAATCTTATTGTTGAGGGCGCCAAAGAAACAAGAAGGGAGGCATCGATAATATACTCCGACAGAACGAACCCTGAATCACAGAGGCCTAGATATACATCCTTTAATATTACGCTAAACAACTATTCCGACTACGATTACAAAAAAGGGGGTATTTCTTACCTTTCTCCATCATCTGGGTATTTGCTTTCTTTGCAGTCTGGAAGAGCGTCCTTGATTCCTCTATCTAAAAACATCATATCTGATGTGTCTGGATCAACCAATCTGATAGCTTCGAATGTGGTTCTTGGTGAAGCTTTAGCACAGCAAGGAGTTCAGGGTTGTGACTCACCAGAATCTGTTGTTGAAAATGACGATAGGGTTTATTATGCATCTAAGAAGGATGGCAAGATATTCTTGTATGCTACTGGTTCTGGTGTAAAGGATATATCTACAAATGTTATAGGTTCATCAATAAGGCGCAGAATTAAAGAGCTCTCCAGTACTGACGGGTCAACAAGGGTTATTGGTGGATACGATTCGCTAAAGGAGGAGTATCTAATAACCATAATTGCTTTTAATAGTATTGATGTTAATGGAGCTGTTATTGTTGATCAACCGTCTTTGGGGGATCTTGACGAAGGTGAGGTTGGTATTATTGGCGGAATTGATGCAGAGGATGGTTTGGGTGTAACTGGGTTTCAATTATTCGTTGATACCGATGGGGATGGGGTAATCGGACTTAATGAATTCTTGTCTCAAAGCAATGCGAGTTTTGAGGTGCCTATTGCTGGTCCAGGGCAGGCTGTGGTTAACGCAAGCCTAGATGGTTTGATTACTCTTGCTGGTCAGATCTCTATAGCTGCGGACCAAGCAGAAGCTATTGGTAATACTTACATAGATATTTCCAATGAGATAACTGTAGGTGGAGTAACAGGCCTGGAACCTGAACTTGCTGTTGCTTCTGCAATCCTGGCGTTAGGGGAGGTCCCAACCGACCCAGCCGAATTGGCTGATTTCTTGAACGGCATTGGTGTGGACCCAGGCCCATTGCTTGAGGCTGCCGAAGATAATGGAGGCACCACGGCTTTTACTGAAGAGTTTAATCCAGAGAGCAACTATGACCTCATATACAAGCTGTTAGATAACGGAGTGAGCGGATTTAGCCAGGAGGGGAGCTTTTCAGGCAACCAAGATAATCAAATGACATATGGAACTCAGGGTGCATTAGCTAACATTTTGGGGCTTACTCAGGAGCTTTACTTGGCTAGCGCCCCTGAATTTGATCAGGATACTTTTGATGCTGATCTTAATCAAGATGGTATTGTAGGGACATCAGACTTGCTTCAATTGCTTACTTCATATGGGTTTTCCGTTCCTGACCAACCAGCCGACGATGAAGTTATACAATCTCTGGATAACAATGCACAATGACTATAGCATACTCAGAAAAATACCAAACATGGGTTAGCAGATACAGCTTCGAGCCTACATGTTACTCAACCATAGGGGAGTCCATGATTTCTTTTAATGATAATGGTAATGTTTGGACTCACGACACCAATGAAGTTCGGTGTAATTTTTACGAAAATCAAGAAGAAACTTCTATAGAGGTTTGCTCAAATCAGGACCCGTCCGCGATCAAGATATTTAAGTCTATCTCTCTTGAGACAAACGCGACGGGCTGGGAGGGTACGGTATACACGAATGATGAGTACGAAGGAATTGAAAGGCAGGAGGGATCCATACTTAATTCGTTCTTTAAAAACAAGGAAGGGTTTAAGTACGCTGAAATGCCAAGATCTAAAATTAACTCGTCTACGTCTATACCTGCTGGTATTCTAGGAGAGTTCCAAGCTCAAGTTGCTCAGGTTGATGATTACGAAGCTTTAGATAATACGCTAATAGGATACTTTATTTCAAATTACACTCTTACTAATGGGGTCCTCAGTGACTCGGCTGGTAATGAGGTAGGTGCTGACTCCTTTGAGTTTGTACTTCCTGGGTCTTTTATGCCTGATTTGATTCAACCAAACTCTATCGTTTCGGTTTTGAAAAATGAATCTATAACGGAGCTAAGCAGAATAAAATTTGTGAGTGCAACACAAAACGAAATAACCCTCTCCTGTAGTTACACATTAGACGAACCTAACGAAAGTGACTCTTTTTATTTTAGTCAATCCCAACTCCCCAATTTTCCTTCGGAGGAGCTGATCGAGTATTTAGGTGATAATCTTTATCAAATCGAATCAGGTGCGCAGGGAAACCTTGAACAACTAACCTCTAATTACCCTCTTTTTAGTGTCCAAGAAGCAGAGATAAACGGTGATCAGATGCGCGGACCATACGTGAGGGCTCGGCTCAGCACGGAAACGTCAGGATTAGTCGAGCTCCATGCGATTAACGTGGATTACGAGTTCTCTAAGTTGGATAAACGTTTAACTCAAAACCCTTAACTTTGTAGGTATGGTAGGACAACTAATAGGAACTGGCCTTAGCTTAGCGGGTGGCCTTATTGACGCTCAACAAAACAAAAAACGTTTAGAACAAGGTAGGTCTGATTTAGCTACCTCTGAGGTTGATTACAATAAGTCTATGTCGAACCTAGCTAGTCAGAAATACGGGGTTGGGCAAAGAGAAAAAGACCTGGCTTTAGCTATGCGGGGACGAAGAGCGGACACCAGCGGTGCAGCTTCAGATCTTGCTACGAGTTTGGACTTTATGGACCCCAGGTCAGCCACAGCAAACATCTCCAATCTAATGGCTGGGGCCGAGGCATCAAGGGTTGCTCAATCTGAAGCACAGCGGCAAGCAGACATCAAATCCACTGGCTACCTGGCGGAAGCAGAAAAACAAGCAAGGGATGCAAACCTTGGGTTGAGAAGGCAGGAGGGGATGATGGAGAGTAATTTAGCGCTTCAAAACCTTCAGACTGCTGGGCAGAACGTTGCGGGGCTTGAGGCTCAGAATCCATGGGCTGACGCTCTTGGTAATGTGGCTAACGTTTGGGCTGGTTATGTAGCGCCTAAGAATAATACTACTCCCCCGCCTAAGGATAATACTACTCCCCCGCCTAATAGTGAAAATGGAGGTAAGCTAGACGTTATATCAAGGATTCTTGAAAATGGAGGTAAGCCTATCGTCCAAAAATTAGACGGTCCTGAGGATCACGACAAAAAGAAATTCGCTATTATGGAGAGCGGTGCCGTGCTCGATGAGGATAACGGTGAGAAAGTAGCAGAAGCTACGGGCCAGGAGTACATACTGAATTCAGAGCAGGCGAAAACTATTCACGATGAGTATAACTTAGCCACTCAAAAAATAAAAAGCGGCGAAGAGATGTCCCAGGATGAATGGATGAGTTTCTATGAAGCAGTCAACGCTGTATTCAGTCTACCACAGTTTAATGAGCAAGCGTAATGGCTAGGTATGTAGCCCCCTTATTAAATCGTAAGACCTTTTCAGAGGCAGTTGGATCCGCCATACCCACCTTTTTGCAGGCTCAGGCTCAGCAGAGACAGATCGAGTCTCAAGAGAATGCTAGGTTAGATGAAGCGGCAAGGGCTAGGGCTAAGTTAGTCTATGACCAACAGAAGGCCAACCAGAAATTAGAGAGAGACAGGAGGTCTGAGTTGATGGAATTTGACACTTCCAATTTGAGTGAATCTCAGTTGACAGCTGTTAAAATGATGGTAGATAAATCCAAATCAGACCTTGATTCTAGTGATGAAGAGTGGATGAATTCCTTGCAGGGGGTTAGTGAGCTCATTGATTTGTTTAATAATACCGAGGAGGTTTACGATGAACGCGAAACTGACTTCGCTGAATACGCTTTAGCTGGGAAAAGTTTTGCCGACAAAACCATGGTTTTTAATGGGGACCAGGAAGTATTAAACGAATATAATTCGATCAGGAGTAAAGGTGGCTTTGAAGACAAAGACCTTGAGTTTAACCCAGAGACAAACAAGTTAGAGTCGTTTTATTTAGGGCCTGACGGGAATAGAATTGCTGACGATTCGGGGGGGTTTTTAAAGGGTCCTATTAGTAAGGCTCCTTACTACTTGCCCGAGCACTACACAGCGCTATACAATGTGGATGCAAACCTACAACCCAGGAACAATGTAGCGCCTGCTGATTTCTTGCTTGGTTTAGAAAGTAAGATTGAAATCATAAATGACAATGCTTCCCTTTCTTCTGACGAGAAAAAAAGAAAATTAGCTGATATGATGCGAAGCGGGTTCTCTAACAGGGAAAACAGTAGCGATCTGTTCAAAACAGCCTATTATTCTGCAATTAATAACTTCAAGCAGAAAAACACTTTAGACGATAAGGCTGATCTAGATGAGTCCCAAATCAACGAGGCCATTGAAGATTATATCGAAGAGGCAACCAATCTTTATCAGCCAACCCAAAGTCTTATAGAGCAAGAGCTTGGCTTCGCGTCGTACGCTGACGAAAGAGCATCTAAGATTGTTAATCAGATTAACAGTCGCACTGACCTCAGCAGGGACGAGAAAGCGCTGGAAGTGGCAAAGAGAATCAGGAATGTATTTTACACGGGCGAAAAAGACGCAGATAAGCGAGCTAGGGCTACAGCTAAGAATATTTGGTTAGAAAACAACACGGGGGCAGAATACAATGAAGACGAGGCGTTTTCAGACTACCTCGAAAAGACGTTGGATTACTTGGATGCTTACCTTAAAGAAAGTAGTGGGGACAGTCAAGCTACTCCAAGTCGAACTGACATATCCAAAGCAAGCGAAAGGCAGTCAGTTTTTGATAGCGGGGACTTTGGCGTGTTTGACCTTGAAAGTATTAATCCAGAGGTAATGGAGGTTAGCAATGTAGTACTATCAAGCGGTGAAGCACCTGAGGTTACGTCCTTCTCTCTTGCTACCTTTAAGGGGAAGGTGAATGCGTCTGACTACTTACCCCAATCTTTAAGTAGAGAGACCAGGCTTGTTACTGATTACAACAATCCTGATGCATCGCCAAAAGTTGAATTTGGCGAATACAAAAACATGAACTCCACCCCAACCAACTTTAGTGTGTTCTTAGACGACAATAATAATAAAATTGTTCGTTTATCAAAGTTTTCGGACAGGAACATTCCGCCCATATTCATAAACATTACCAATGATAAGAATGCAAAGAGCTCAATTAATCAGCTTCTTGAAAGTTCATACGGCAAAGGACTCACACTCGACAAGATGTTTGAGGCTCATTCTAAAGAATTATTAAATCAGTAATGGAAGATAAGTTTCAGCAACTATATGATTACATGAGCTCTTCTGGGCTCTTGGTGGAGGGTACAACGCCCGAATCATTCAGGTCTTCTTATGTTTCTGGAGAGAAAGACATAAGTAAGCTGTATAAGGGTATATCCATTAATGAATCCTTGCCTTTTGAGACGGGTGACCTAAGTAAGTTCTCTCAAGATTTTTTCGGGGTTGAAAAAAAAAACGATCAACTTTCCGACCCGTCCGCCCCAAACGAGAACTCTCTCTCGGCTTATCCTTCGGTTCGACCTTCTACGGCTGCTTCCTCTCGTTCAAGTCAAATGGAAGAACAAGAGAGTGGAGATTCGGATTTCAGCATAGAACCAACGTTTAACAGTTTATTCCAATATGGAGGTTTTACTTTAGAAAAGGAGGGCCGATTCTTGAAGGGCACTATGGGGTCCATCGTGAATAATATCCCTATACTCGGTGACTTTATAGATGATATGGCAAGATCATTAGCGATTGGGTACAGCAATGTGCAGACCATGGACGACGCTAGGTTCATGTTTAGCAATCCAACTGATGAAAGCGTGCAGGCTTATTATGATAGCATGATCGCTCATAATGAAAGGATAAAAGGGTATGGAGAGTCTGCCGAGATGAAGAAATTTCTCAGGAGCGCAAACAAATACATTAAAGAAGATGGTAATTGGTGGGGTGGCTTTAAGGCGCTCGCAGAAAACCCCAGCGCTGCTTTTGAGTTTATGATTCAGTCTGCCATAGGCCTCAGTGACGAAGAGGCATTGAAGGCTGGTTCAAAAGTTGTTGTTGCGGGAACTACCGCTGGAGCTGCGATAGGGACTGCCATCCCAGGAATTGGTAATTTAGCTGGTGCGGCCCAAGGGGCTAGGATATCTGTTCCGTCTGCAATGGCAGCGGCTGGAAAAGAAGTTGAGGTCCTTATGTCGTCAATTGAGTTTTTAAATGAAGAGCTTGCCTCCGCCAGCTTGGACTTTACCCCAGAGAATATTTTATCAATCCTTAGTGATGATGAGAAGTATAGATCCATCAGGAACAGGGCTGTCTCTAGGGGCAATACTATTATGGCGGTAGATGCCGCTCTTGGATCCGTTGGTACCAACGTGCTTCGAGTTCTGAGAAAAGCAAACAGGATCGGTGATGTAGCTGTGGTGGGTACGCAAGTCAGCACGGATTTCGTTGGTGGCGGAGGGGGAGAAATGGCCGCTCGTGAGATGGCTGGTCAAAAACAAGACCCCCTTGCTATAAGCCTTGAGGCTGGTACAGGCCTGGTTGCTACAACCCCTACAAACCTTCTTTCTACCTACATGGGTATTCGATCTGAGAAGATGAGAAAAGGAGATGTCAAGACATATGGCAAGGCCAAGTACACGGTAAACGGAGGCGATATTGATGCTGAAGGTCTGATAGACTTTGTGGAAACCGCATCCAATGAGCAGCTAATGAATACAGAGATTAGGGTTGAAAACGACCCCAAAGTTAATGCTTTTTTGGGCGCGAGAATAGAGCGAGCTCAGATCGAGCAAAGCTTGCCAGAGAATATAAGCCCTGAGCAAAAGGCTATCCTTATTGAATTAGAGACCAGAGTAAAAAGACTCGATGGTGAAAACACCAGGTCAGCGGCAAGACAGAGGAGCTTTATACAGGGTCAAATTGACTCGATGATTGACGGCATACAAGTTGAACCAGATGCCCAACCCGTTAATATTGACACAGAGGCCATAAAGTCAAACACGGCCAGCAAGTCTAATGAGGTTTCAGTCATGCCTTTAGAGGTTGAAGATGGAGCTACATTTAATCTTGATGGTACCGATTATGAGGGTGGTGGACTTGTTGTTCCAGTAACCAGCAAAAATATGAAGGCATCCGAGCTGACCCCTGATGCAATTGCTCAGTTTACCGAAGACAACAAGGCAATGATTGGGGATGACGCTATAGTGAAGATAGGTATATACAAGTTCCCAGGGAAAGATCAAGTTTCTATAGACCTTAATATAGTTGTGCCGACAAAGAATCAAGATTCCGCCCTTGAGTTTGCTAGGCTTTCGGGTCAGGAATCGTTATTTAACTTAGACACCTTTGAGAACGTAAAGACTGGAGCGACGGGTGATAACCCGAGATCATTCACTCCAGCTGAATTCCAACAAGTAGCTAAAGATTTAAAGGATGGGAAAGTACCAGGCTTTATGCTGGAGGAAGTTTCGCAAACTTCCGCTAAGGCCAAGGATTTAAGGGCTAAGGTATCAGATGATGATGTTTACTTGCCTAAAAAGTACAGCATGCGCAACGCAAAACCATTTTTCGCTGATGTGCTAAAGGGGAGGACTAAATTTCAAAGAGTTTGGACCAAGGCAAAAGCGTTGATGCCTACCTCTATGTTTAGGGCTGCTGAAAATCAGAAAGCCAAGGTTTCCTCCATTATGAACGTTGTTCAAAAGCACGCAAAGGAATATGGAGCCATTGAAGCCAGTATACCTAAAACCCAAATAGAGCAGTTCAATAATGATTTTGACGAGTACTTAAGGGGTGGTGGTTCGGGTAGCTTGAATCCCAGGTCAATCATCCTGGCCGATGCTATGCGGGCAAATATAGACAACCTGACAATGAGACTGGTTAATGAAGGGGCTGTTAATCCAAATCAGATTGATGGTGTTCTTTCTAATCTTGGCGAGTACATGAACCGATCATACGAAATGTATGAGACAAAAAACTGGAAGGATAAATTGGCTACAGAGGAGGGGCAGGCTATTGTCAACCGAGCTAAGAATTTCCTAAGGACTCAGGATAAGGAACTATTTGATACGGCAAAAAGGGATGTAAAAGACCCAACTCAAAACCCTAAAAACTTAAGCTTTGATGATTTTTTTGAAGAGAGGATTGAAGGTAAGATAAATAGCATCCTTGGTGATGAGGGAAAGTCATTCTCAACCAACCCTAAATTATCGGGGAAAGATTTAAGCATACTAAAAGAAAGACAGGATGTCCCGATTGAAATTAGGGCGCTCTTAGGGGAATTCAGTGACCCACTTAAGAACTACGCGCAAACTATATTGAAGCAATCTCAGCTGGCCGAAGCTAACGTCATGCTAAAGAGCGTTAAAATGGCTGGGGAAGGAGTCTACTTGTTTAAAGAGCCTACTGGTCCATTTTCCGTTCAGATTGCTCCAGAGGGAAGTGCGTCTAAGAACCCTCTGAATGGACTATGGACCACCCCCGAAATAGCTAAGGCGTTTAACGATTCTGGTAGCGGTCAAATCAGTAAGGGCCCAGCAATGGACCTCATTGGAAGTGTTTTTCAGGGGTGGCTTGGCGTTACGGGTAGTGTGAAGTGGGCGAAAACAATAGGATCTGTAGGTACGCACTTCAAGAACGTGTTTGGAAACCTGGGTTTTATGGCCGCGAACGGTCACACGGACCTATCTATGATTAGAGAAACCCTTCGGGTTGTGCGTAACGACATGGGCTCCATGACCAACGAACAGCTTAACGAAAAAATGGAGAGGTATATTTCCCTCGGTATTGTTAAACAAAATGTCGGTCTTGGGGAAATAAGAGATATGCTTGGAGAGGGGGACTTCGAGGCTGTAGCGGGTTCGAGACTCGAAAGCTCAACGAAGAAGTGGCTATCTGGCAAAAAGAAAAAAGCCGAAGATTTATACCAATCCGAGGATGATTTCTTTAAGATAGTGGCGTATGAGAATGAGTTAAGAAGATACTCAAAGGCTATGTTTGGCGTCGGAACATCTAAGCTTACCGATCAACAAAGAGTCGAACTTGACGCAAAGGTCGCGGAAATCGTAAAAAACACCTATCCTACGTATAGTAGAACCCCTGAGCTTGTCAAGCTCTTAAAGGTTAATCCCGTTCTGGGTAATTTCGTTTCGTTCCAGGCTGAATCATACAGGACGATGTGGAATATAGTCAATATAGCAAGGAAGGAGATGTCCTCCGATAACCCTTCTGTGAGGGCCATAGGAGCCAAAAGGATGGCTGGAGTCGTGTCGTACCAAGGCGCGAAAACAGCAATTATAGGATCTATGTCAACCGCCGCTGGAATGGGCCTGTCTGGGGCCTTAGGCTCTGCATTGTCATCAGAGGAGGAGAAGCAAAGAGATGCCGATGTTCGAGAGTTTACTCCTAGATGGGCCAAACCCGCATCGCTCATACCAACAAGTATGGGCCAGGGTAAATTTAGCTACATAAACGCCTCCGCATCTGACCCGTTTGGAGGAATAGACAAAGTGGTTAACTCCATAGCATCGGGTGAAGATCCAATGGATTCATTCACTAAAGGGGTGTTTGCGTTTGTGGAGCCGTTTGTTGGCGTAGATATTGCAACCAGAAGGATGTCAAACGTATTAACTAATCAGGATGATTACGGCAAGATGGTCTACAATCCAGAATCACCCTTTGAAGATCAATCTGCTGCGGTGCTTTCATACATGTACAAAATATTTGAACCTGGTACATTAACATCCATTAGGAAGATTTACGGATCAGACGCTAAGCTAAACGAAAGTTTGGGGCAGGCCACAGGCTTCAAAGAGTTTGACGTGGATGTTGCTAAGCAATTTGGTTTTAAGGCTAAGGAGCTTGGCGATAGAATGAGTAACGCCAGAATGATAAGGTATGAGGGTTGGGGCGGGGCATCTAATTTCAATCCAAAAAGCGTAGCAGAGGCGAATCAATCGCTAATCGAAGTTGAAAAAGAGCTATACGATCTGGTTCAGTCAGCCCTAAGGCTTGGCGTGGAACAAGAAATAATAAAGGACAAGCTAGTAACCTTCGCTAAGGTATCAAAAGATAGAGCAGAATTAATTATGTCTGGGAAATTTGAAGCGCTACCAAATGAGCGAAAATAACGATAAGATAAAAGACACAAAACTAGGCTTTTGGTTGAAAGACAAGGCTCCAGGCGTTCTAAGCCTTGTGGGGGACCTTTTGCCAGATAGGGGTGCTCTTGGGTTAGTAAAGAACCTTTTAGGAAGGGAGGAGGGCGTAGATCCAGCCGAAGCCAAAGCAGTGATTGAGGCGGAAGTGGAGTTTCAGGATAACGTAACGAGAAGGTGGGAGGCAGACATGTCAAGTGATGTGAAGATAGCTAAGCTTATTCGGCCTATCACGATGATAGTTCTTATGCTGTTTTTTATGGTGGTTATGGTATGGGATGGCCTGGATGAAGAATTTTTCCCAAAAGAAAATTACATATCTTTACTAGAGATACTCATGCTGACCGTATTTGGTTCTTATTTTGCTGGGCGAACCATAGAAAAAACTAAAAAGAGATGAGGCCAAGAAAATCTAAAAATGGCGATCCTATAAAAGAACTACTCAGGGTTATTAGGTCCCAACCCCAAGGGGTCTCTGGTTTTGAATCACTAATGAATTACCCAGCCGCTGAGTCCACGGGGTATGATATTTCCCTTCCACGAGGGATCAATCCTGAAGTTGGCGATGTGAACAAGTACCTGACTGATCAATTGATGAGTGAAATCGACGCACAACAATTCGATAAAGATCAGAACTACCTAATAGAAAAAGAAGCATACGAAAGGAAGCACGGTAATACAGCCCTATCATTCGATGAGTTTAAAAGAATGGAGGCCCAATCTGGTTCCGCAAAATCTGTTGCTCCAGGGGCTGAATTCTTAAGCCCTGTGGGTGACGTTATGGTTATGGGGGAGGGGGTTGATATGATGCGAAAGGGTAACGTTAAGGGTGGAGCCGCTTTAACTGGATTATCGCTTGGTATGGTGTTCGTTCCTGGAAATTTATCCATGATTAAGTCTTGGGCTGAGGAAGTATCTAATCCTCTTTTGCGTAATATCGCTGATTCTTTTCGATCCTCCAGCCCTTCAGATGATGTGGCTTCTGTACTGGGGAAAATGGACCTTCAAAATTATAGCGAAACGGCTAAACTTAATACAGCTGACGATATAAACGACTTGATAGAAATGAATGAAAACCCATTTAGCGGGTTGGAACTATCGAGGGAGGAAGAAAGCGCTCTCTACGCAATATCTGAAGTCATGCAGGGTGGTCCAATTCCAGCGGCTGCTTCTGTTGCTGCGAAAGCTTCGGATTCACCAAGTAGCATCATGAGATTCGTGGACGAAAAAAAAGATCTTCCCGACATGATAGGGCGTTTTGAGAAAAGAGAGACTGTAGATGGCTCTTCAAGAGAGTTGGTTTATGGTGACAAGAGGGGAGGGGACTACATAGAGTTGAATAGTGACTTGCTAAGCAATAAAGTGCCCGCATCTGTGGCTGAGAAATTCCCAGATGAAACTTACATGCACAACATGAATGTTTTCATGGATAATGCTCGCGCCCAAGGAGGAGGCCAGCGAGAGGTCTACACCCTCATGAATAAAATGATCGATCAAGTAAAGTCTGGGGATATAGTAGAGACTGGTTCGTTGAGCACAGACTCTTATCCAATATACCTAAGGCAGCTAGAAAAGGGTAATAAGTACGTCAAATCTGGAGGTAAAAAGGAAGGGTTTGTTTTACCAAAAGAAATATCTAATGAGCAGGCAATCACCTACAGCACGTTAAACGATTTCGGTAAGTTTAGCAACCCATTTAAAATCCCAAAAGAGATATGGGAAGACGTAAACATTGATGGGATGCTTACACGCCACGGAACAAAAAGGTCTGAAAAATTCACTTCAGACCAGGAGGCCTTTGATTTTATGAGTTTACTTCAAAAAAAGTTTATTGATCCAGAGCTAGAGAAGAGGGGCCTTCCTAAGTCTAAACTAAAGTCTAAAAAGGAGTTCACAGGGTACACAGAAGCGGGTGAAGAAATAAACAAAGAGTTCCACTTTTTTGAGTTCCCTATGCCGTACCTAAAGAAGTTAATAAGGGGTGGCCGAATAAAAACCCTTAAAAAAGCAAAAAAGGGGTTAAAATTAAACAAATTGAAATGAAGCATCTGCTACTTGTATTGTTTTTTTTACCGTCTAGCTTTGTTCTGTCTCAAGATTTTTGCGGAACAATTTACGAGCCAGAAGCCGTACAGTACTCAGAAACAAACTTTCAAAGAGATTTTTACGGTTGGAAAACAATTCCAGTCGTATTGCATATTTGCTATTCGGATAGCATGGGGGGGTGGTTTGACTCAGCTTATGCGGAAGAGGCGATAGAAGATCTAAACGCGGACATGGCAGAGGCCATGATTGAAGTGGAGTTAATTGATATTACCTGGCAGGATCTGGGCCTGTACAGCTGGCATGATTCTTATCAAAACCAAACTATCTGCTTTCCTTTTTACGGAGCTCAAAACACAATGCTGGCTAACGATTGCACGGTAGATTACGACCCAAACTATTTCTGCAACATCTATGTAATACCTGACATGTGTGCTGGAATTTTAGGGTGGAGCTACAGCACTGTCAGCGAAACAAACTCACGAGATGGAATATGGCTAAAGTCCAGTATATTTGGATTCGGAAGTACGCACCCTAGAAATGACGAGAACAAAGTTTTGACGCACGAGATGGGTCATTACTGTGGGTTGCACCACGTATTTCAGGGGGTTGAGTACTGCGGGGACGGGAACGGGCTGCCCTGTGACCAGTGGGGTGATTTTGTTTGTGATACCCCGCCAACAAAAGTTCAGTGGGATTGTGACCCTCCATTATGCCCAGAGGGGCTTTATAATTACACAGCCGACAACCACATGGACTACTATCCAGACTCATGTCGTCATCATTTTACTGAGGGTCAGATAGACAGAATGCACGCAAAGTTAGAGTACCAAAGGGCTGGACTGTTCGGGGGTGACCCCTTCTGCTTGGGGGATTTAAATGAAGACAATGTTGTAGGCACAACAGACTTACTTATTTTGCTGACGTGCTGGGATCAAGAGGGCTGCTTGGCTGGTGACTTAAACAACACTGGAACAACAAACGTATACGACCTGACCATACTCCTATCTAAGTATGGTACTTTCTGCCCAGGGTATGAGCCAGATCCGTTTTATAGGGAGGAAAGACCCAGCAAATTAATAATCCGTGAAGTACTTCCAAACTCGGTAAGAGACTAACCTCCTTAGGTCCTCAAGATCAACCTTGGTTATTACGTCGCTCCTATCTTTCCTTGTGTATTTTTTCATGTAAGCGTCCTTTTTGTTACTGACTAAAACGTCCTCCACGGCGTCCTCGCAGTATTTCCTCAGCTCCTCCCTATCAACGACACTAAATCCCCCCTCCTCTGGCATGTCGAATGCTATTATAGATGACCCGCCATACATCCACCCTGGGTTTCCAGATACGTTCTTAAACTCGCACCATATTTCGTCTGGAAGGTTATTCCCTTTGACGTCTACACCCCATGATTTATTACCTTCAAATCCCAGCCAGTAATCGACGTGAAGGTGAATATCATCCTTCCTGCTCCCTTTTACAACCTGAAATCCAAGGTCCTCGGCTGCTCTAGCGAACCTGACTTCAGCGACTCTTCCTGTCGAGAAAGAGTATTGTCTCCTGCTTTGATTTATCATTTAGATTAGATTCAAAATGTTGATAAGAAGCCTCCTTTACCAAGTCAAGCTCTTCGTTTATCATTACCCTTATCCCAGATATCATATTTGATATGTTCCCTGGGTCGGTTCTAGGGTCTCCATAAACATCAAACAGGTCCTCATAGAAGTCTGTTATCAACTGGTGGATCCTAGTGGTAGCTATCCTATAGCTAGCCCCTAGATCTTCCTTTGTTAGATCTTTTTTTACCATATCCTAGTTCTTTTATTTTAACAATAGCTTGCTCCACCTGGTGTTTATTTTTACAGATGAAGAGAGCTGGAACTGGTTCTCCTGAGTCCATCAAGTATTTTAGGAACAACTTCCATCGCATCGGGAAATCATGATGCGAAGGGGTGTACCCTTTGGTTTCTATAATCCATCCCTCACTTGGTCCTATGAAGTCTGGAGTGTATTTAATAGGCAAAACTGCTCGGTCCGTTCGGTCCACTAAGTCCTTCCCTTTTGCTGTCATTTTTAAGTACGTCCCAGGATAGTTGAACTTATTCACAAGGACGTACTCATGTGTCTCATAGGTAAAGCTTAGCCCAGATTCAGCTAAAAGGTCAGCGCATGTTTTCTCTAATCCGCTTTTATACTTACCTAAATTACGCTTCTTAGCTGATTTTCGTTTGGGTGTACCCTTTGCGTTTCGCCTCACACCAGCAAGTTACAGCTTTTTAAGCAGAAATCTATGGGTTATATGTAAATTTTATGTGATCCTGATTGCCTCCCTTTAAATCAACGGACTGGAACAGCTCCCTCTGAGTGTTATATAGCCTAAAAGCGGTCCTTGAGGTGTTCATTTCAAACTTAATTGGCGACTCTAATGGAGTTGGTTCGCCGCCAGTTTCCACATCCCTTACTTTGCGCACGTGAAGCTCTGTGATCTTTCTGTCTGCTGGGATAGGGTGTTGAACCTTTCGGTGGATCGTTATAAAGCAATCAGCACGATTAACGAACTTGCCACCACCTTCGGTGTCTTCAGCGTATGGGGCTACAGGAAGGCCATCGTCCCCCTTGCGTCTCTGAGCCTCGGTAACAGCGTGCATGTTCAGCCATACAGCTACATTGTTGGCTGTTGAGAACGTAAGGAATTCAGATGCCGCTTCATAGTGGTAGTCATGAACGCCGATCGAGCTGTTTGCCATATCGAGTTTGAGGCTGTTGTAGGGGTCAATAAATACAGCGTCCACCTCTTGTTGCTTCATAATCTTCTCAAGGAACACTATAATATCCGAGTAGCTATACACTTGCTTGTTGCTAATTACCGTGAAGTGATCCCCTACCCACTCATATGCTCTTTTTCTTTCCATATGGTTCATGGAGGACACTGGCTTGTTTAGCGCAAACTGGATTAAAGACATTTTCAGTGAGGCAGTGCGGTTTTCTGAAGAGTACACCACCCACTTCCATTCGTGTCTTATGCTAGCATTTACCATCAGGTAAAGCGCCATCGTTGTTTTACCGACGTTGCTGTGGCCGTTCATTATTGTGAACTCTTTCTTGTACCTAAAGAAATTGTCAAGCTCCACGTCTCCAGTATCTAGCCCCACGGGAATCCTCCCGTTTGCGTAATCATCAATCCACCTAAAATCCTCATCGTCAGATGAGATAAAGGACATATCTCCATCATTTATCAGAATCTGCCTCTGCGCTTTTCTCTCATCATCGATGGTTGTTCTTATCGGGTCCTGCTTGCCCTTTTCTATCGCTTCCTTGATTGTCCTCAAGGCTTGTTGTTCGTCGTCTACATCCCTTTTGAGAATTTCCCTCACAAGGATCCGAGTCACCTCGTCCTCTTCCATCCTGCCAGCAGCCACGTACCCTCCGCACAGCCTCGCCGCACGAAGTAGCGTGGCGTGTTTCTCGCCATCAGAGCACTGCCTGATCATCTTTGTGGCTAGATTTAACTTTAAGTAATCCGTATAACTATCTGATTTTGAGACAGCTACTTGCGATTCGCTCTTCTCGGTTGCAAATGCTCCAAATACGGTAGAGTTGTCATTTACGATGAGTTCGGGGTCATACGACTCAAAGCATGCTCTTGACTCATTTATCCCTGATTCATCTACCTCTAGGTCGTACTGCTTTCCAAAATAAGTTCTGAGTGCACGGAAATGATCTCGATGGCGTTCTGGGTTGGTTACCTTAACGAGCGCCTTAAGGCCGTCACCGCTCGGAGAAACCCAGCAGCTATAAACATAAGGATCTGTGGATAAAAGCGCCTTGGATGCCTCAACATCAATGTGGTCGAAGTCCAAAACAATGAATTTGCTATGGCGCTCAAGCGCATCATCATAACGCCCTTGAAACTCACCGCTAAACAATACAACTGGTAAGCTCTTTTTGAATTCTTTAGACCCATTTCTTATTGCTTCAATCGTTGTTGCAGACTTCCCCGTTTGGATACGAGCCAAGGCTTCCGCCATCTGGATGTAGTGGGCCTCCTCCTTGGACTTCTTGTAAAGATTCTGAAATATCGTTACTCTCATTGTAGTGGTATTCGATTAATAAATTAAGGTAATGGATAGCCTTAAGGATATCTTCCTTTCCATTCTTGTGTGCGTGCCTACAGACATACTTAATCACGTTACCCTCGATAAAGGGTATTTCATTTCTTGAAATAAACTCGGTGGGCTGGATTTTCATGTGTTTGTAATGTCTTCCACCGATTTGCTTGCTGCTATGCTTCTTCATTATTGACAAATCCTATTTCTTTTTTAGATTCTATACTATTGATTACAATAACCTTATTCTTAGCCTTAGCTGTGAATAGCTCCCTTCTTAACCTGGACATTGTTTTATCATCGCTTTTCATAATATCCATTGGATCGTCGTACTTACTTATGATCCACACATTCCTGGATTGGGGGTGTTTGTTTTTGACGATAGTGACCTTTGCGGTCATGGAGTATATAGGATCACCCACTATGCTTGGTTTTTAAGAGAAAGAAAAGGGGGAAAGACTTTCGCCTCACCCCCATTCCCTGATAAAAAAACTTATTAGAACGGAATATCCGAGGACTCCTGCGTTTTCGCCATGTTGTTGCGGCGCTCCTGCCCCGCCTCACTATTAGGGTCCCACACGCTTAAGCATGCCTTCCCGCTCTTAGACATGAATAGTCGGAACTTAACGTTACCTCCTTTTCCTTCAGCATCACGTCTAGTCGTGTACTGATCCAAGGCATCTTTTAGTTCGTTGTCCTTGAGGCGGAAACTCCACCCCATCAACTCACCGTTGTCATTGTAGCTAGGCTCATCCGCCCAACCGATAAGTACACTCTCGTACTTCTTGCTTTGATCACTCATTATTAGAGAATTATAAAGATTAAAATAAATAAGGCGGTCGTGATGACTCCTTCTACGATTTCGCTTGTTTCTTTGTCATACTTCATACTTAAGGTAGTCTGTTGTTGGTTCGTAATCTTGTTCTAGAAAAGTTGTGATTCTCGCTACAGCATCATTAAACTTCATCTCACCCGTGAATAGGGTTTCGTCAGAGCATTTAACCAATGCGGGAAGGTACGGATAAGTTTTCTCTTGTACAACCCAATAGAAATCTTTTATTTCAAAAACTTTAGTGTAGATGTAAGCTTGTATGTCGTATGAGAAGTCTCGAACTGCATATCTAAACTTATCTACGCTTCGGGCTGACTTACTATCGCTTATAAATCCATCGCCCAAGCAATCCAAAAACCCCTTAACCTGTATTCCGTGAAGATCGGCCATGAACTCTACCTGAAATTCACCTTTAAGGTGGGACTCAATGAGCCCGCAGGTAGCGAGCCTGTCGATCATATCGTTTGCCATTTGCCAGTCAGCAGAAGAAACAATGGTTTTGCCATCCTCTAATGCTTCAGCTTTCATAGCGCTCAAAACAGACTTGTACTCGGCGGTCAGTGGGGGTTTCTTAGAGCTTCTCGCCTTCTCAGAAATCTGAGATAAAATCTCTGACTGAGATAAAACAGTGTATTTCTCGAAGGCTTTCTCCCTTTCGAAAAGGAGCATGTCGTACAAAGTGCCAAAGGCTAGAGCGTCTGACTCGTACTTCATCTCCCCCTTCATGTATCGATCAAACTGCGCCATGTCCCCCAAAGCTTGCTTAAGGGATGAGTATGACAAGTGTGACTTGCCGTACCGTTTTTTTAGTTGTTCAGGTATGTTATTCATCGTAAATTAAATTTCCTTCTTTGTCTTTGTAGTCATAGGTTTCTATTTCGCTCCATGCCTTTGGATTACCTGGTGTCATCCAGAATCCATTGCCCTTTTTGTTTATGAAATATTCAGCTATGTCTATGTCCCCTACAAAATCCACGTGCTTTATAAAAAATAGTCCAGAGAACGGAGGATTACCCTCCTCTATCCCGACCCATGATTTAGGTAGTTTAGCCCTCAAGCAATGACTTCTGAAGGCTGTGAATTTGCTGGGGCTTGTTCTTCTTTTATCCAGTATCATAACCTACGTTATCGAACAAACTTTTTTAGACCTGAAACCTGCTTATCACTTAGTGCGGATTCGTACTTAGACATAATGCTATCAAAAGCCTTCTTCTTGTCCGTCTGTGATTTTATATAGGCGACAGCCTTATCCATAATGTTTTCAGGCGGGTCAGTATCAAACTTCTCCTGTACTTTCTTGATCATCTTATCAGACTTGGCAGGCGCGACAGCCTCTTGCTTGGCTATAGCATCTGACACCTCGTTGGCCGAAGCGATTGATGTATCGATGCCTATACCTAGCATAGCTAAGGCACGGCCAATAGCTGAGGTCTCACAGTTCTCTACATAGCTAGTCTTGTTGATGTTGCTACTACCTTGCACTTCGTGTGCATGACCAACTGATATAATTCGGCTGCTATCATCCACAATCGAAGCCTTGCAAACACATTGCTCGCTGTCAAGCACAGTGAACTCTGTTATCAGGCTCCAATTCTTGTACTGCTCCTCCTGTCGGAAGAACTTGATTCGTTCGTTGACTTCAACGTACTGTTTGCCACGGATGTTTGTGGTCTTGAATTTGTAATTACTCATCTGTTAATTGATTTTTCTCAGTTATGTGTTCGTTTAATCTTTGCTCTAAATTTTTTAATCTTGATATTTCAATTTTTATTGATTTTAATTTCTGCTCTAAGGATTTAAACCGTAAGGTTTTGTTGCACATTCTTCGCGCAAGAAAAAACTTATCATCATACCCAGGCCAGCTTGACATATTAGCCTCGTGATTATGTTCGTGGTACACCACGGTAGAATGATCCATGCCAAACGCATCAGCTATAGCTATAGTGGTTTTGTATCGCCTTAGAGCGGTCATTATCGCGGCTCTAGCTTGCACTTGCTCCTTGACTCTGGTGTTAGACTGTACAAGTCTTATGGACTCATAATACGAGTCTATGATTAATTTCAGTTCACTCATTTATTTAAATTTAATTTAGAAAAAGGGGGCTTTGTTTCTCAATGCTCTCAATGTTTGCTTATTTCACTAAGCAAAGGCACGTTGCAGGATCTCCATGCACACCATACGCCCCCTTACCAGTCAGCGTTCTGACAAGGATGTCTAATTGTTTCTTTTTGTTTCTCTGTAGGTCACGTGAATACGCTTAACGTTAACGCCGTTCCTATCTGCGTAAGCTCCAGACCCTGTAACGTAAAGTTTTCCATTTCTTTCGTACTCCCAAACCTCTGATTGTATTTCAAAATCCGAATCGTTTTCCATTTTCTTTTAAAGATTTAAGTTTTGCTTCTACTGTTCCGTCAATAAAGTGAGACCTAGGAGACCTCATAACGCGCATGAACTCCTTAAATAGCATCTCTGCATCTCCCATTTTAATCATTTTATCGTGGGTTTCTGGAAATAGGTTTTCTAAGTAGTTCATGATGGTTGGTATTTTTTTTGAAACGAATTAGCTGAATTTAGAGAGCTGTAAATCTTGCTGTACTCAAGCATAGACTCAGACACGTTCATGGCCGCGCTTATAATCCGATCACAGCTCATCCCCTCCTGCCTGGACTCTTGGATAACTTCTTTCGATATATCAATGAACTGATTGAGGTGCGAATATAGGGGTTCTTTTAACCATATCTCTATGTCATCGTGAATAATATCGTCCATTGCATACATAAGGGCAAGCTCCTTGGGTTTAGTGTTTGTGGTGTAGTTTTCTTTCAACCACGTGATAGCAAATTTATTGGTCATTTGATTTTTATGTAAATGAGTTTTGGTGATTTATCAAAGAACTTTAAAAGAGCTGGGCACAGCCATATAGGCCCTTCGTTCTTTACGTTTTTTTCTGGGAATGTCACTAAATAATAAGTGCCATCGTATCCATCCTCACTTTCCTTGCTCAATACCACGTCGTATTCTGGTAGCGGGGTTTCTGAGAAGTAAAAAGAACAGCTGTCTATGTATTCGTACTTATCTCTACCACTCATTGCGTCAATAAGCAAATCTGCTCCCGCAACGAACGGTTCTTTGTCTAACTCTCTTGACTCGTCGTCAAACACCCATGCTCCTTCGTAAATGTAAGAGCTTATATAATTAACATTATTCATTTGTTTCCGTTTTTAAAGAACCATCCAAGTTTGTTGTTAAACCAAGTCGGAAGTTCCACATTCATAAGCGTCACCAACCACCCAAAGAGTCCTGTCATTTGTGAAAAGTATTTCGTATTCGTTACCGCTAACGATGTTATTGTATCCGTCAGTCCAATTAGGACTTTGACGCGGGTTAAACTTGACGCGGTAGTCTTGTTCATTTGGCTTGAGTCGGTTGACCTCTAGCACTTGGACAGACTCGCACTCTATCCATGCACACACGGTCTTGTTCGCGCCGTCATGAATCTTCTGCGCCGCTGATGGTTGTAGACTTAACCTACATCCTAACATAGCTAGCTGATTGTCCAGTGGGTCTACATAGCTAACTACGTTTTCGTCCGACTTGATTTGCCATTGCATGAAATGTTTGCCTCGTCCGAGGTGGAATCTAACTTTGTACATGATATTTTTGAATTATAGTTTTTCTTCACTTGATTGAATGTATACTCCGCCCACTCATTGAAGTCCTGTGTTGGGTTGACGTGTACACTTGATCGGACACATACATAGTTGCTCATAGATTATTTACATCA
>Ga0209630_10000721_pt1 | contig 37443 bp, 35 predicted proteins | sample COG_01_FD_184745 | JGI IMG/M metagenome (GOLD analysis project Ga0209630, IMG submission 184745) | Pelagic Microbial community sample from North Sea - COGITO 998_met_01 (SPAdes) (version 2) | ecosystem: Environmental > Aquatic > Marine > Neritic zone/Coastal water | place: Helgoland, sampling...
TATAATTAAAAAATATTATTTAGTAAACTCACCTCAAAACTAGTTCTTCCTATAGAGCCGTGGTAGACCACCACGTTGATAGGCTGGATGTGGAAGCGCAGTAATGCGTGCAGCTGACCAGTACTAATAGTCAATTGGCTTCATTTATGCACTGAAAAATATTTAATTGTTAATATTCTCTTTTTAATTTTCTAAATTTCTTGTAACAAATAAAAAATTTAAGCCTCCACAAATAGAATACTTTTAAATTTTCATAAGCCATGATGTTTATATAGAATTAAATAATTCCCTAGATAAAGATGGATTAAATTAATTATGAATTACTAATAAAAGAAAATTTAAATTTTAATTGCTTGTTATAAATCATATAGTTTTTTTTTTTCTTAATTGAAATAATTAATTTTTTATTTATTTTTAACCAGTTAAATTTTGAATAGTATTTAAGCATATTATTTTCACAAAGCAAAATCGAAAAAGATTTTTTTTTTTTAATTATACTGTTATTGAATTGCATTAATTTTGGGGAATAATTCATAGATCTATACTTTTTGTCAATAATAAAAGTATCAAAATGAAGATAGTTTATTAATTTATCACTTTGTTTAATCTTCATATTTTTTAAAAGCGTGTAACCAACCAATCTACGATTTATGAATAATAAATTATGAATATCTTCTTTTTTAATATTGTTTAAAAAAAATTGCCTTTGACTTTTGATCCCAAACTTCCAATAACTGTCTTTTAAATTAAGTATTTGATTAATTATACTTTTGTCTAGCTGAAATGTTTTTTTACTATAAAATTTCATATGTTTAGATTATACACATTTATAAAGAAAAAAGTTTCAGTTTATTTTATTAAATCTATGTTAATATTAGTGCAAGTAAGTTTCATAAAAAAATAAAAGAAAAAACGCTTAAATAACAATTAATGCAAAATTTTTTCATTCAAAATTAAAAATGTTAAATAAAAAAAAGCAATTTACAGAAACCTCCTGTTTTTGTGAAAAAAAAAAAATTATCAAGAATGTATTAAAATATAATTCAAGACCAAAAGGAGAAACAGATTTTAAGATAAAAAAAAATTATTACAAAAGATTCTATAGCAAATGTACAAATTGTAACCATTATTTCGCTTCACATAATTATGATATGGAAAAGCTTTATGATAAAAATTATTCAAAACTTACATATGGCTCACAGAAAAAAATTTTAAATACATTTAATAAGATTATTAATTTACCCGAATCAGAATCTGACAATAAAAGTCGAGTTCGAAGAGTTTTAAGTCACATAAAAAAGAATTTTGTCTGCTTAGACGTAGGGTCTGGACTTGGTGTCTTCCCAAATGAATTAAAAAAAAATAAAATTAAAGTCCATTGTTTAGAAAAAGACAAAAATTTAAATATTCATTTAAAAAATATAAAGTTAAAAGTTGTAAATAATCTAATTTTTAGAAAAAAATTTTCTGCTAGATACGATTTTTTATCAATGAATAAAATTATCGAACATATAGAAAAACCAAAGTTTTTTTTGAATAAATTTTTAAGTTTGATGAAAAATTCGGGCTATTTGTATATTGAGGTTCCAAGTATTAATGCTCTCAAAAGTAAAATAGGAAAAAAAAGAGAAGAATTTTTTATTGAACATTTCCACGTCTTTTCAAAAAAATCTCTAGAAATTCTTTTAAAGAGTATAGATTTAAAGATAATTTATATTAAGAATATTAAAGAAAATTCTGGCAAATATACTTTAATTGCTCTAGCAAAAAAAATATGAAAATTAAAAAAAAAAATAGAAGTTTTGTTGTTGGAGAAAAAAAAAAGTTGCAAATTAAACATGTGGCAAATGTAACTTTAGAAAATGATGAACAATTAACTTTTTTATTTAAAAATTCTGAATATGATTTTGTTAAAAAAAACTGGGGCTTTTATGCTACACCCTCAATTAATGGCAGATTAAAAAATGAAAGATTTTTTTCAGCATTAGTTAAAAATAAAAAAAAGATGCTTTATTTAATGGTTGTTCATAAGTCTAAAATACGTGAATTTAATAAATATTGCAAAAGTCATAATCAAAAAATAATTAAATGGTTATATAAAGATTAGAATATAGATAGATAAATGAAAAATTCTTTATTAGTTTATGCTTCAAAAATATCTCAAATTTATAAAAAAGATGTTTGGCTTAAACTTGAAATTCTCAATCCAACAGGAAGTCATAAAGATCGTGAAAGTGTATTGCTAATAAAAGAAGCAAAAAAAAAAAATTTTAAATCAATAGGTTGTGCATCAACTGGAAACTTAGCTATATCATTAGCTTTTTTTTCCAAAATATATCAGATGAAATCGAATATTTGGCTTAGAGAAAAAGATATTAATATTGATAATCTTAAATTAATCAAATCATTAGGATCTAGAGTTTTTATAAAAAAAGTTTCAAATTTGAGCAAACTATATGATTTGAGTTCTCAATTAATGAAAAAAAGAAAAATTTTTAACGCAAACCCCAATAATTCTAATTCTAAAATTCTCGCAAATACTGAAATTATAAAAGAAATTTATAAGACAAATAAAAAAATAGATACGTTTATTACATGTATTAACAATGGATCTCATATATTAGGACTTAAGAAAGGATTAAAAAAAAAACATAATCTTTATGGAATTTTTTCAAAATCCAAAATAGCAACAAGTATTAATTCATTTTCAAGATATGAATATGAAAATTTAATTAAACATTTTGATATGAAAAAGGATTTTATAGAAGCAAAAGAAAAAGAAATTTTTAGTGGTTATAAGCTTCTTGCTTTAGAGGGTTTATTTTGTGAGCCAGCATCCGCAGCAATCGTTGGTTCATTAGATAAATTCAAAGAAAAAAAAATATGTTGTATCATTACAGGAAGTGTTCATAAAAATTTGAGAAGTTTCCAAAAATTTTTTAACTAAAAAAAAATTATGTCAAACTTTTTTTTAATAAGATCAAAATCTCAATTTAACAAAAAAACTTTATTAAAAACACATGAAAATTTAAATTCTAAGTATTTTGAAAAGAAAAAAAAAACAATTTTTTTAAAAACAAAAAATTATTATTACCAAATTTTGTTAAATGGTATAACTAATAAAAATATTTTTAGACAAAAAAAAAATATTGTTCTATTGTTTACTGGAAATATATTTAACTTAAGTATCCCTACTCAAAAAAAAATCTCTAAAATTGATTATATTTTGATCGGATATTTAAAATATGGTTTATCATTTTTAAAAAAATTAGACGGAAGTTTTTCAATTTTAATTTTAGATTTGAATAATGATAAAATATTTACCGTAAGAGACAGACATGGATCTAGTGTTTTATTTTATTATAATAAAAGAAATTTACTATTAATTTTTACAAAAATTAAATTTTTAAAAAAAAATCTTATAGTTCAGCTGATTCCTAACTGGGACTTGATTAAGATATATATATTCAAAAATTATAGATATTCCTATGGAACTGTTGAGACATTTTTTAAAGACATTTCTCTATTTAGAAATAATAGTATAAATCTGTTTAAAAAAGAAAAATTAATTACATCAAATTTATTTTCATTTAAAATTAATAATAAAAAAAATAATGACACTGACAAGATTAAAAAAACTTTTTTAAAACTATTAGATAATAGCTTTAAAAAAAGATATTTTAACTATAAAGGAAAAAAGGCCTTTCTGTTAAGTGGAGGATTAGACTCACCCACAATAGCTTCTATTGCCTCCAAAAACATCTCGTCTCAAATTAAAACTTATTCAATCGGATATAAAAAGATAAAAAAAAATAATAAAGAATTATTTTATGACGAATCATCTTTGATTAAAAAAATTGTAAAATTTAATAAATTTAATTCTAAATTTGTTTACCCAAATGCTAAAAAATTCAAAAAAATATTTAACGAAATGTTAGATATACATGATGAGCCAATTTCCTCTCCTACCTGGTATTCTCATTTCATACTTTGTAAAAAATTATACGATGATAAAATAAGATATGTTTTTGGTGGTGATGGTGGTGATCATATTCTTGCAGGTTTATATGACGATATACCTTACTTTTTAGCAGATTTAAAATTCAGCAATCAAAAGATACTTTTTAAACATGAGCTAAATAAATGGATTAAAATGCACCATCATCCTATTTATAAAAAAAATAAAAAAGTATTTAATAGTTATGTAAATAAATGCTTTGATCCTAAGTTAAAAGGCAAAATATTAAATTATACTTGGGATGAAGAACTGATGAGAAATAACAATCAATATTTAAAAATACTTAAAAAAGATATTAAAATTAAAAAGATAAACAAGTTTCCATCTATAACAAATAGTTTTTTAAAAAGTAAATTGATTCAGGATTTACATTTCACCTCATCACCACCCTCAACAAGAGCAGAAATACCTAACTTTTCTGAATTTGGTATCGAATGTAGATCTGTTTTTTTAGATGAAAATGTTGTTAAATTTTGCTGGAATTTACCAATAACTTTAATGATCAAAGACGGCTATACTAAATGGTTGATAAGACATTCTCTAAAAAATTATTTACCTCCAGATATTTTATGGAATAAAAATCATGTTGGTTTAAATGCGCCAGCTAACGTATGGTTTAGAAATGATTTAAAAAAAGATTTAAAACAAACTATTAATAATATCACAAAGCGAAAAAACCTTTCAATTTTAAAAATTAATAAATTACAAAATATTCTTAAAGAACATTTTTCAGAAAAAAAAGATCATATGATGTTTCTATGGAAGTTGTATAGTTTGGAAAAATGGTTAAAAAATTGGAATTTTAAATAATAAAAATAAAGTTATGAATTAATTTTATTTTAAGATGTTTTAGATATAGATTTTTTAATTTATTTTAATGGATATTTTAAATGCCATTTATTTTTTTTTTTAATCCAAATATTCTTGTTTCTAAATTTTTCACAATTATCTAGAAATTTTTTTTTTGATATTTTTATTAAATTACAAAATTTATTTATATCTTGATTTGGCGCATTAAAGCCTTCTTTCAAGATTTTTTTAACAGCTTCTTTTCTTGAAATTCTTTTGTTTCTTATTTCAAGACTAAGATTGTCGTAACTTCTTGAAAAACCAAACTTAAAAATTTTAAGATAGTGGTGTATAGATATCATATTGTCATCAATATCTGCATATTTGTATATACCAATTTTTGGCTTCCCTTTTATTCCTAAAAAACCAAATTTTTTGGCTTTATTATATGTTTTAACTGGATCCCATTTAAAATAATCTCCTAAAAAAATTGACTTAGGTTCTGTATTCTTATTTCCAAAGTTTTTTTCTTTGATGAAAGGAGCCAAATCTTTTTTTGTTAAATCTTTACTTAACCAATCTTCAGCTTTAGTGTTAAAATTTATTCCATATTTTTTTATCCAATTTGAGTTCAAAAATTTTAATTTACGATCCTTTTTACTTCCTCCATATTCTTTTGCTGAGTTTTCACCCCAAAAAATATATGGAATTTTAAATTTCACTGCTAAGTTGTACGACATGTTCCACATAGCCATATGCATAGGTATTGCTACTGCACCATATTTTATAAACGCTTTCTTTAAAATTTTTTTTTCTACTCTTTCGTTAACAGTAAAATCAATATGATGAACACCGAGTTTTTTTAAATTATCAAGATTTTTCTGGCCAATTTTATTTCTCAAAGGAGATTTGTACGTAAAAGTTAAGGGATTTAATTTATATTTCAATGCTAGTAAAACTTGCCAAGTGCTATCTTTTCCTCCACTTACAGGGATTAGGCAATCATATAGTAAATTTTTACTTTTAATTTTTTTTACAATTTCTAAAAATTCATTTTTTTTATTTTTCCAATTTACTTTTTCTTTATGCAAATTGGAGTCACATGCTGAGCAAATACCATTGGCCAATATATAAATATTTGGTCTGGTGTTAGGCAAAATACATTTATTACAATATATCATTAAAAATTTATGATTTTTTTCATTTAATTTCTAAACTATCTTTCAATTGTAATGTGTATAAGTTATTTTATAAAATTATAAAGATATAAATTAGAATTAAAATTATTTAATCACAATGTTAGTAAAATATTTAAATGATTTAAAAATACTTAACAATTATATTAAGAATAATAGTTATATTTTTAAAAAAAATAAATTTAAAAAAAAAATATTTTTAGTTGAGTTTAATGGGTGGCAAGGAATTCATATCGCACTTTCTTATCTTGCTTATGTATTTTCACAAAAAAATAATTGTAAAATAATAGCTTATAACTCTTATAGTTTGTTTCATAATAACAAAGAGAGTTTATTGACCAAAATAAAATGGAATATTGGAAAATTATTAAAGATTAAAAATTTTGGTGTGTATGCTTCATTTGGGGTATCTGATTTTATTAAACCAAAATATGATAGTTCTATAAAAAAAAAAAGTTTAAAAAAAGTAGAAAATTTTTTAAAAAAGAAAAAAAACCTTAGAGATTTAGAAAACTTTTGTATAGAGCAAGTATGGATAGGGGATTTAATTTACGATACTTATTTAAAAAAATACTTCACCCATACTATAGATTTACATTCTACGAAATTTAAACTATTCTTTTTTGATTGCTTGTGTAATTTTTATTTTTGGCTTGAGTATTTTAGACAAAATAATGTCAAAGGAATAGCAGTTGGTCACTCAGTATATGTTTCTGGAATTCCATCAAGAATAGCAGATTATTACAATATTTCTAATTTTAGTTTTGAAGGAGCAAATTTTGTTAATGGTAAAGGCAGAACTTCTTTTAAAAAAAAAGAAAATTATTCAGGAGGACATTTTAGATATTATAGAAAATTATTTAAAAAATTTAATAAATCTGAAGCTAAAGCAAATATTATTTTAGGTAAAAAATATCTAAAAGAATTAATTGATGGAAAAAAGATTTATTATTATTTAAAAAAAACAGCTTTTTCTAAAAAAAATTACAATATTGATTATTTCAAACAACATAAGAAAAAAACTAAAGTCTTAATTTACTCTCATGTTTTCACTGATAGCCCACATGTGTATGGTAATCATTTTTTCCCAGATTTTAACGAATGGTTTAAATTTTTGGAAAAAATTGTCAAGAAAACAGATTATGATTGGTACTTAAAACCACATCCTCAAGAAGACCCAATGACAAAAAAAATAGTTAGGCTATTTATCAAAAATAATCCATCTATTAAACTATTACCAAGCAATTTATCTAATTCATATATAGCTAGCAAAAAAATTGATTACGCATTAACTGTTTATGGCACTATTGGAAGTGAGTTGCCTGGATATGGAATTAAAATAATTAATGCCTCAAAAAATAATCCTACATTTGGTTATAATTTTTGTATTAACCCAAAAAATGTTAGCGAATATAAGAAAATATTATTAAATTTAAAAAAAAATAAATTTAAGATAAATAAACAAGACCTTTTTGAGTTTCATTATATGAAAAAACATTATTCAGATTTTGACAATTTTTTATTTACCGATCTAGATAAGTATTTTAAATATAACAATCAGATGAGACGTATTATCCTAACTAATGATTGCTATAAGCTTTGGTTAGAAGATTTTTCAATAAAAAGACATAAAGATATAATTAGAATGTATGAAAATTTTATTAAATCTGGAGAATATATGATTACTAAATCACATCTTTAGCTATAAATAATTTTATAGATATCTGAATTATAAAAAAATTAAATAATTCTAATAGATTTAAAAAAAAAAAAGGTATATTTAACTCATATGAAATATTTACTCAATATTCCCAGCATAACAAAACTAGAAAAAAAGTATGTTAATGATGTTCTTGAAAAAGGTTGGTTATCAGCAGAGGGTGAACATACGAAAATATTTGAAAAAAAATTATCTAAATTATTGACTGCAAAATATGGTTTTGCTGTTCAAAGTGGTACCGCAGCATTACATACAGCTTTAAAAACACTAGGTGTTAAAAGTGGTGATAGAGTTATCGTACCTAATTATACATGCTTATCAAACTTGTCAGCAGTTACACAATGTGGGGCGATACCAATTATAGTAGAAGTTGAAAGAGAAACAATGGGGCTTGATTATAATTTATTAAAAAAATCTATAAAACTTTATAAACCTAAAGTAGTACAGCTAGTGCACGTTTATGGTTTTTTTGCAAAAGATACTTTGAGAATTGTTAAGTTATGCAGAGAGAATAATATAAAATTATTAGAAGATAATAGTGAAGCATTAGGATCTAGTTACAAAGGTAAAATGACGGGTAAGTTTGGAGATATAAGTATTGCATCTTTAAGATCGGAAAAAATGATTGGCGTTGGAGAGGGTGGCTTTATAAGCACAGATAATTTTAAACTTTATGATCAAGCATATTTATATGCTTCTAGAAATGCAAAGTTTAGAACTTCGAAAGATCCATATTGGAAAAAATATTTAGCACAAGGTGAGGGTTATAACTACAGATTGCCACATTTATTAGGAGCTCTGGGAAGGGCTCAGATTGAAAGATTTAGAAAAGACTTACTAGCTAAAAAAATTATTGTGGGCAAAAATTACAGAAAAATATTTAAAGATGAAAGATATGATTTCATCCAAAAAGTAATAAAAGGTTCAAGACCTGTTTATTGGTTAAACGGAATATATATAAAAAACTCAGATATAAAAAAAACTATCAAAGTTGGAAGTGCTTTAATGAAAGAAGGAGTAGAGGTAAGGTCGGCATTTTGGCCACTTAATGAACAAGAAGGGTTTAAATTTAAATATGTTGGAAATAAAAAAGTTTGTAAAGATGTATTTGCAAAATCTATAATTTTACCATCAGCATATAATATGGATATAAAAGATATTAAAAATATAAAAAAAATATTGGATAAAATTTTAGATAAATTAGAATTATAAAATTGAATATCCAAAATACTTTTGTATAAGTCTAATCATAATGCTTAAATCACTATTAATAGATAGACATTTTAAAGCTTTAAACAAGAAAAGTAGCTATTATAAAGAAGTTAAAAGATTAGACAATTTATTTAATTTAATAAAAGGAAAAAAAGAATTTGATTTCTTAAGGTGCAATATTTCATTTAAAATATTTTTTTCAATTGAGAAGGTCCTTCATTCTGAAAAAAAAGCAATTTATGAATATAAAAAATTACTTAATGATTGTTTCAAGGAAAGCAAAAATTATATTGATTTAATAAATTTTAGATTGAAAGAAGATAAGGCATTCAGTAGTAGATTGGAAAATAAAAAAAGTAAATTTAATGGATTGGTTTCCAAAATTACTGGTGAACATTACTCAGAGTTATTTAAAAACTTCAGTAAATATCATTTAATTGATCAGCCAAATACACTTTTAAAAAAAAGATTTGTTAGAAATAAATTTCCACTTTCATTTTTTAAGAATAAAACAGGATTAGATATTGGTTGTGGAAATGGAAGATATACTTTTGCACTAAAAAATTTTGGGTTAAAAAACGTTTTAGGAATTGATGTTAGTCAAAGGAATATTGATACATGTAACTATAATAAAAAAAAATTTAAAATCAGAAATGTTTTTTTTAAAAAAGGAGATGCGACTAATTTAAAATTCAATAATGAAAGTTTTGATTTTTCTATGAGCTACGGAGTATTTCATCATACTGGTAAAATGAGTCAAAGTATTGAAGAAATGATCAGAGTTACAAAAAAAGGAGGAAAAGGATTAATCTTTCTTATAGGAATGGGTGGCATAAGATGGAATGCAATTGAAATTTGTAGAAGAATTTTGCAGTATACAGATAGAGAATATATTTATAATCACTTTGATGGTACGATTTTTTCTGGAAAATATTATTATTTATTTTTAGACCATGTACTTGTCAAAATAAATGAAAATAAATCTCGAAACCAAATTAAAAAAATTTTTGATAAGAAAAAAATAAAAGATTATAAAATTTGGGACTATGGCTCAGATCGAGAAGATATACATAGGTTAAAAATTTCAAAATTAAATAATAAGAATAAATTTGATATTTATGGAGAAGGTGAAGTTAAAGTTATTTTTACAAAATAAAAAAAGTGACTGTTAAAAATATTGGAATTGTAATTAATTTTAACCCTAAAAGTTGGATGGGTGGATTACAATATTTTAAGAACGTACATCAGATATGCAAAAATTCTAAATATACATTAAACATTATTTGCAATAAAAAAAATTACCATCAATTAAAAAAAGAATTTATAGATGTTAGATTTATACTTACCAATATATTTGATTTAAATAGAAGTAAGCAAAGAATTTTTTCTAAATTAAAAATTTTATTATTGGGAAAAGATAATTTTTTAGAAAATTTTTTAATAAAAAAAAACATTCATTATTTTATGTTTTCTGGATATTTAGGACGAAATTCAAAAATTATTAACATTCCTACTATCTGGGATTTTCAAGAAATAATAAATCCATCTAATTTTTCTTTTAAACATAAAGTTCTAAGAAATTTTAATCATTTTATGTGTATAACTAATTCATCAAAAGTTATTTTGAGCACCAAACATGATCAAAATATATTTTCTGGAGGCGATCATAAAATTAAAAAAAAATCTTATGTAATGAATATGCAAGATCCCTTAACTGATTTTAAAATAATATCAAAAAGAAAAATTTTAGATAAATATAAAATAAAAAATAAAAAATATTTTATTTTACCCAATCAATATTGGAAACATAAAAATCACATTTTAGCTTTAAAAGCACTAGAGTCGTTAGAAATTTCTTGGAAAAAAAAAATTTTGATAGTTTCGACTGGAGAACCTAATGATTGGAGATATCAAGATCATTTTAGATATATTAAGAGATATATTTTAAAAAAAAATTTAAAAAAAAATTATCAAATACTTGGATTGATAGATCGTAATGATTTATTTAATCTTATTTATCATTCTATAGGACTTATACAGCCCTCAAGATCAGAAGGTGAGAGTGGTTCTGTGGAGATGGCTAAATCATTTAATAAAATCACTTTGTTAAGCAGAATAGATGTTCACAAAGAACAGCGTCCTAAAAGAAGTTATTTTTATGATGTAGATGATTATAAAAAATTATCAAATTATTTAATTCATTTTTATCAAGAATTTAACCTAATAAAAGAAAAAAAATTGATTAATAAAAGTTTAGATGATAATAAAAAAATCTTAAATAAATTAAAGAAAGTATTTTTTAAACTATTAAAAATGTTTAAAGTTTAGCAAAAAAATCATATGAAAATATTTACAAAAAACGAATATTCTGAATTAAAATCTATGGTTGTTGGTAATATTGATTTTGCTAACTGGCCAGTTGGAGATATATATTTTGATGCCATGATGAACTCAAGCACTTATGAGGGAACAATTAAAAAGGGACCCATCCCGAAAGAAATTAAAGATGTTGCAAAAAAAGATTTAGATATATTAGCAGAAAAACTTATTGAAAATAATGTAAAGGTATATAGGCCGCTTAAAAAGAATTGGGAACTTGAATATAAAAAATTTGAAAAAATAACTACAGGTATGCATTGCTATAGCACAAGGGATCTTTTATTTACAGTTGGTAATAAAGTTATTGAGTGTCCAACACCCTATATTTCTAGACAGCATGAATTTATGGCATTTGAAAATATAAAAAAAGAAGCAATAAAAGATGGTTGTCAATGGTTATCAGCACCACTACCAGCAATGAATAAAGAGGATTTTAAAATAGTTGGTGATAAAGCTACTTTAACAGAAGATTATCCAATATTTGATGCAGCAAATGTTCTTAAGTTTAATGATAAGTTGCTTTATTTAGTTTCCTGCACAGGAAATTATAAAGGTGCAGAATGGCTACAGAGTATTGTTGGAAATGAATTTGAAGTAATAACATGGGACGGTGTTTATTCACATGCGCATATAGACTCGACGATTGTTTCTCTAAATCATGATACAATTTTATTAAATGGTTCACGTGTTAAAGAAAATAATATTCCCAAATTTCTTAAAGATAAAAAAAAAATTTGGATTAATGACGTTGTACCAAGAAAATTTCATGAATTTCCCTACGCATCTAAATGGATAGGTTTTAATATAATGTCAATTAATCCAGAGACGGTTGTGGTTGATACGATACAAAAAGAAATGACAAAGACATTAATTAACGAAGGATTTAATGTTATTAATACACCAATGTACGAGTCCAGAACATTGGGCGGTGGATTTCACTGTGTTACTCTCGATTTAGAAAGAGTAAATGAATAAAATTAAGTTACACCAATTATAAATTAAATTGTTAACAATCATTCAAGCACGCACAAACTCTAGAAGGTTTCCCAAAAAAATTTTACATATGATAAAGGGCAAACCATTAATACAACATGTAATTGAACAAGTGATAAAATCTAAAAGAGTAACAGAAATAATTGTTGCTACTTCTTCAAAAAAATCAGATGATAAATTAATCTCTTTCTTAAAAAAAATTAAAGTAAAATATTTCAGAGGAAGTCTAAATAATGTAGCCAGTAGATTTTTAAAAATAGCAAAAAAAAAAAATAAAAAGTTTTTTATTAGGATCAGTGGAGATAGTCCGTTGATTAGCCCAAAAATAATTAATAGAGCCATAGTATTTCATAAAAAAAATCCCAAATATGACTTAATAACAAATATTTTCCCAAGAACATTTCCTCAGGGTCAATCAGTTGAGATTATCAAACTGTCTGCGTTGGAGAAAAATATATCAAACATGAATGAGAATGATTTAGAGCATGTTACAAAATTTTTTTATAAAAATAATCACAATTTTTTAATTAAAAATTTTGTATATACTGGAAAAAATTTATTAATTAAGATGGCTGTGGATACAAAAAAAGATTTAAAAAATATTTTGAAAATAATAAAATGAAGATAAATGCCGCAATAATTGGTGCTGGAATAGGCATAAAACATTTAGAGGCAATAGAAGGTTATAGGGGGTCAAAAGTCTCTATAATCTGTGAAAAAGATAAAAAAAAGTTTTTAGTATTAAAAAAACGATATCCAAAAATTAAAATAACAAATGATGAAAATGATATTTTTTTAAATAAAGAAATTAATTTAGTTTCAATAGCAAGTTATGACAATTATCATTTTTCTCAAATAGCAAGATGCTTTGAATCAAAAAAACATATCATTGTTGAAAAACCTATGTGTCTTAATAAAGATGAGTTGAAAAAAATTACTTTTTTAGCAAAAAAAAATAAAAAAATTAAAATCATTTCAAATTTAGTACTAAGAGTTAACTCTCTATTTAATCAAATTAAAAAAAAAATTGTAAAAAAAAATATTTACTATATAGAAGCAGACTATATTTGGGGTAGACCTGAAAAGTTGTTACAATGGAGATCCAAGATAAATGATTATTCAATTACCTTAGGATCAGGCATTCATATGATTGATCTAGTAATTTGGATTTTAAAATCAAAACCAGTTAATGTACAAGCTCTTGGTAATAATATAGTAACTAGAGGTTCAGTTTTTTCAAAAAAAAGTTTTGCAATATACCTTTTTCAATTTCCAAATAATATTTTAGTAAAAGTAACTTCGAATGCAGCATCAACTTATGATCATTTTCATGAACTAAAAATTTTTGAAAAAAATAAAAGTTTAATACACAGCTATTCGGAAACTTTCTCATTTAGAAAAAAAAACAATAAGACATTTTTCAGTAGAATAAAAAATGAATATCCAGATAAAAAGAATAGAAAAAAATTAATACAAAGTTTTGTTGATATATTGCTAGACAAAAAAAATAATGAAATTATAAGTTTAAAAGAACAAATAGATCTGATGACTGTATGCTTTGCAGCTGATAAAGCTCTTGAGACGGGAAAAAAAATTAAAATTAGATACAAATGAAAAACATTAAATTTTCTAAAAATTCTATAAGCCCTAGAGATATAAAAAATGTGGAGAGTGTAATAAATAGCGGTTGGTTAACACATGGGAAATTTACAAACTTATTTGAAAAAGAATTTTCAAAATATACAAATTCAAAGTTTTGCATAACTGTTTCCAGCTGCACAGCAGGGTTGCACTTATCTTGTCTTGCTGCTGGATTTTCAAAAGGAGATGAGGTTATAGTTCCTTCAATGACCCATACAGCCACTGCGCATGCTGTTGAATATACGGGAGCAAAAGCTATCTTTGCTGATGTTGAAACAATTTCAGGAAATATAAATTTTGACTATATAAAAAAAAAAGTTACCAATAAAACTAGAGGAATAATAGTGGTTCATATGGCAGGACTACCTTGTGAAATGAGTCAAATAGAAAAATTTTGTAAAAAAAAAAATATTACACTTTTAGAAGACTGTGCTCATGGACTTGGAACAAAATATCATAATAAGCATGTTGGAAATTTTGGATTATCAGGCAGTTTTTCTTTTTATCCAACAAAACAAATTACAACAGGGGAAGGTGGTATTATTATAACAAATAATAAAGATTTTTATAATAAAGTAAAAAAATTAAAAGCTTTTGGCATAGATACAGATGTATCAGAAAGAAAAGTGGTTGGAGATTATGACGTAAAAAGTCTTGGGTTTAATTATAGAATGACAGATTTCCAAGCAGCTTTAGGTTATGGCCAAATAATTGCATATAAAAAAAATTTAAAAAAGAGAATTAATATTGCCAAGAGATATATAAAAAATTTTTCAAAAACAGATAAAATTTCGTATACACCATTTTCAAAAAATAATTCATATTTTATATTTCAAATTTTTTGTGAAAATAGAAATAAAATTTTAAACGAATTAAAGAAAAAAAATATAGGTGTTAGCGTCCATTATATGCACCCCCTACCATCAATGTCTTTTTACAGAAAGAAATACAAACTTAATGAAAAAAGTTATTCAAATGCAATTCAGTATGCAAATACAAATATATCACTGCCAGTCTATCCCACGTTAAAAATGACGGATGTTGACTATATTAGTAAAACAATTATCAATTTGATTGATAATAAAAGTTGAAAGAAAAATTTATGCCTAAAAAATGGGCTTTAAAAAAGAAAAAAGTAAAATTTCTTATTGCATTAGATCTAAAATATTCAATTAAAATTAGTTATTCACAATATATTGATGCTATATAAGTTTTAGAATTATAAAAATGAATATTCCAAGATTTAACCCATCAAAAAAAACTTTTATTATTGCTGAAATTGGTAATAATCATGAAGGAAATTTTAATATTGCAAAAAAATTAATTAAAGCTGCTGCTGATTCAGGAGTTGATGCTGTAAAATTTCAAACTTTTATAACTAAGGATTTTGTAAGCTCTGATTACCCTTCTTTTGAAAGATTAAAAAAATTTGAATTTACTCATCAACAGTTTTTAGAATTAAAAAAATTTGCTAATAAAAAAAATTTGAATTTTATTTCAACCCCACTAGATTTTAAGAGTGCTAATTTTTTAAAAAGAATTTGTAAAATAATAAAAATAGCCTCAGGAGATAATAATTTTTACGACTTAATAAATATTTTTTTAAATTACAATAAACAATTAGTTATTTCTACAGGCATGATGAATGATAATACTATTAATGATCTAATAAAATTTATTAAAAAAAAAGGTGGAAATAAATTTTTAAAAAAAAATTTAAGTTTATTGCATTGTATTAGTTCTTATCCAGCTAAGGATAATTCACTAAATTTAATGAGCATAAAATATTTATCAGACAAATATAAAGAAATTAATATTGGGTATTCAGATCATTCAGTTGGAAGTGATGCATGTATTACAGCTGCTGCACTTGGTGCCAAAATTATTGAAAAACATTTTACACTTAGTAACAATTTCTCAAATTTTAGAGATCATAAGTTATCTCTTAACCCTGCAGATATGAAAATTATGGTAAAAAAGATAAGAAAAGTTGAAGTACAACTTGGAAAATATGAAAAAGTAATTGGAAAAACTGAAAAAAAGCTAATCTCTTTAACAAGAAGATCTATGATAGCTAAAAAATCTACAAATAAAAATCAATTAATGACAGTTCATAACACTTCTTTTTTAAGACCACAGCATAAAGGGTCTGAAATAAAAAATGAAATTTTAAATAAAAAAAAAACAATGAAAAAACTAAACTTAAAAGAACTAATTAAAAATAAATTTCTATTTTAAATCAATACAAAGCAACAAAAAATTAAAATATTATGTGTGGTATAGCTGGATACTTTGGTAATAAGAATTTAGACTCAAAAACAATACAAAAAACTTTATCAATTTTATTGCGCCGAGGTCCTGATGACCAAAATTACAAAAGATATCAAATTAATGAATTTAAGAATTTGTATTTTTTTCATACTAGATTATCAATTATTGATTTAAACCCAAGATCCAATCAACCTCTTGAAGATAGTCTATTTTCAATAATATTTAATGGTGAATTATACAACTATCTTGAAATAAAAAAAGATCTTGAATCTAAAGGAATAGAATTTTCAACTCATTCAGACACAGAAGTAATTCTTAAAGGTTACCAGATATATGGAAAAGATTTATTTAATATAATGGAGGGAATGTGGGCGCTTGCAATCTATGACAAAAAAAAAAAAGAAACTATAATATCTAGAGATAGATTTTCAGAAAAACCATTATATTACTATACCACTACAGACGGTCTGTATTTTTCTTCAGATGTAAAAGCAATCAAAGCCCTCTCAAAAGATTCTTTTGCTTTTAATAATAGGCGTTTACTCTCAGGATTGATATGTGGTTTTAAATCTTATTACAAAAAACCAGAGGAGACTTTTTTTGAAAAAATAAAAAATTTACCTGGAGGTCACTTTGCAGTTATTGATTCATTATTTAATTTTTCAGTAAAAAAATATTATTCAGTAAATACAAAAGCTAATCTTAATCTTAAAGAAGATGAAATTATTTTCAATACAAAAAAACTTTTTTTTAATGCAATTCAGATAAGATTGAGATCAGATGTTCCATCAGCTTTTTGTTTGAGTGGTGGTCTTGATAGTAGCTCCTTAGTGTCAATTGCTGCAAAAAAATTTAATTTCAAAATAAATAGTTTTTCACTAATAGATAATAATGATGAAAGATATAATGAAAAAAAAAATATTGATTTAGTAGTTAATGATGTTGAGGCAAATCATCATGAAATAAAACTAGAAAAAAAATCGAATAATTTAGATTATTTAACAAATCTTATTGAATACAAAAGTGCCCCTTTAAGTACTATAACATCTTATCTGCATTCTTATTTGCAAAAAGAAATATCTAATAAAGGATTTAAAGTATCTTTTTCAGGAACAGCAGCTGATGAAATTTTTACGGGTTATTATGACCATCATTTACAATACTTGCATGATGTTAACAATACTAAATATTTTGCTTCTAGTTTAAAAAATTTTAATAAATATATAAAACCAAAGATAAGAAATAAATTTTTTCAAAATGAGAATTTATATATTCACAACTCAAATTTTAGAAAACATATTTTTGATAACTCCTATGAGTTTTCAGAATTAATAAATCAAAACTTGAAAGATGAATTTGAATTTGATTTTCAAGAAGAGAAGTTTTGTGAAAACCTATCTCTTAATAGAAGACTAAACGAACTATTTTATGAAAATACTCCCCTCATATTAAATGAAGAAGACTCTAATTCCATGTATTATTCGATAGAAAATAGATCACCTTTTCTAGATTCTAAATTGATAGATTTTATGAATTCTGTAGAAACAAGACATTTAATTAAAGATGGTTATTCTAAAAATATTTTAAGAGAAACTTCAAAAGACTATTTGATAGATGCTGTAAGACTAGATAGAGAAAAAAAAGGTTTTAATTCATCAGTTCAAAGTATTTTTGATTTTGAAGATAAGGATTTTTATGAAATGATTTTAAATAAAAATAATAAAGTTTATGATTTTATTGACAATTCAAAAGTAAGAAAAATTCTACAAAAAGATATTAGCAAGAATCATTACAGTAAATTTTTATTTTCTTTAATTAATTTAAATATATTTTTTGAAAAATCACAAATGTAGATACATTAAAATTTAAGTTAATTTTAGAGTGCAACCATTCTTAAAAGATGTTAATAGAACTTTGAATTAAAAAATTAATTATATATGGTTAGTAAAAAAATAATCAAAGATTTTTCTAACAGAAAGACTAAAATAGGTGTTATAGGATTGGGTTATGTGGGTTTGCCCCTAGCGGCCCTTTTTGCTAAAAAAGGGTTTAAAGTTTTTGGATTTGATACAGATGCTGAAAAAATTAAACTACTTAATTCAAAAAAATCTCCAATAGAAAGAATACCTGACTCTATTACTCGTTTACTTTTAAAAAAAGGGGAAATTTCTAACAACTTTAAAAATATAACTAATTGTGATGTAGTAGTTATTTGTGTTCCAACACCATTAAAAAAAAATAATGATCCAGATGTTTCCTACATAAAAAATACAATGCTACTAATAAAAAACCATTTACGTAAAAATCAAATTTTAATACTTGAAAGTACCAGTTATCCAGGCACTACAAGAGAAGAGTTTGTTCAAAAACTTAATAAAAGATTCAAGATAGGGATAAACTTTTTTATAGGTTTTTCATCAGAAAGAATCAATCCAGGTTCTAATGAAAATAATATTCACAAAATACCAAAGGTTGTGAGTGGTTATTCCAAAAATTGTTTAAATTTAGTATCAATGTTTTATGATTTATTTTTTGAAAAAGTTATTAATGCTAGCTCTCTTGAAATTGCAGAGTTTTCAAAGCTATTAGAAAATATTTATCGCTCAGTGAATATCGGGTTTATCAATGAAATGAAACTAGTTGCTGATAAAATGAATATAGATATTTTTGAAATTATAAAAGTTGCAAAAACAAAACCCTTTGGATTTAGACCATTTCATCCAGGTCCAGGTATTGGTGGACATTGTATCCCTATTGATCCGCACTATTTATATTGGAAGGCCAAAAAAAAAGGTATTTCAGCAAAGTTTATAAAATATTCAGCTGAGATAAATTTAAAAGTAATTAGTTTTATAAAAGTAAAAATATTGGAATTATTAAAAAAAAATAAGATAAAAAAAAATAATGCCAAAATTTTAATTTTAGGAATGACTTATAAACCTAATATTGATGATCTAAGAGAGTCTGGTTCTGTTAATTTAATGAAGAGATTATTGAAAGATAATATAAATAAGATTCAGTGGTCAGATCCACACTTTCAAAACAGGATTTTAATAGATAAATTTAATTATAACACAAAAGGGATAAATCTTACACCCAAGGTATTGAAATCTTTTGATATTGTCCTGTTAATGACTGATCATGACAAATTTAATTATGACATGATATATAAAAATTCTAAAAGAATAATTGATTGTAGAGGAAGGTATTCTGTTGACGACAAGGTAACCAGAGCTTAAAGACTTATATGAAAAAAAAAATATTAATAATCGGAGGGTGTGGTTTTATTGGTCACAATTTGTCAATTTTTTTGAAAAAAAAAAATTTCCATGTCGATGTTGTTGATAATTATGGTGTAAATAATTTAAAATCAATTAAATCTGAACATAAGGATATAAATAAGATTAAAATATATAACAATTTTTTGAATGAACGATTAAAATTATTAAAAAAAAATAAAATTAATATCATAAAGGTTGATGCAAAAAATTTAGATAAACTAAAAAGAATATTTTTAAAAATAAAGCCACACGTTGTTATTCATCTTGCTGCAGTATCACATGCCGACAGATCAAATAAAAATCCTAATCATACATTTGAAAATAGTGTTTTAACATTAAAAAACTCATTAGAGTCATCAAGGAAAATTAATCCACATTTTATATTTTTTTCATCAAGTATGGTTTATGGAGATTTTAAAAGTAAATCAGTAAATGAAAACGCCAAATGTAATCCTAAAGGCATATACGGAACGTTAAAGTATTGTTCAGAACTTATGATTAAATCTTATAGCGAGGTATTTGGTCTCAAGTATACAATAGTTAGGCCATCAGCATTGTATGGAGAAAGATGCATAAGCAGTAGGGTTGGACAAATTTTTTTAGAAAAGAGTATTAAAAATGAAGCAATTACCATTAATGGAGATGGCACAGATAAACTTGATTTCACCTACATAGATGATCTGATGTATGGCATCTACAAAATAATCATAACCAAAAAATCATTAAATCAAATTTTTAATATAACTTACGGTCATTCTAGAAAAATATCAGAAATGCTTAATCTAGTTAGAAAAAATTTTAAAGATGTTAAGGTAAATTATATAAAAAGAGATAAATTAGTACCTAGGAGAGGCACTCTTTCCAATGCAAAAGCAAAAAATTTAATAGGATATAAAAGCAGCTTCCCATTAGAGAAGGGATTCTTGAACTATATAAAATGGTATAAAACAAAAAATAAGATTTTTGATATTTAAATTGTAATTACTAAACATCCATTTTAGTTATAGAAATTTTATCGTAAAAAATGATATAATATTAAATTTAAAATTAATTTATAATATTACTTAGAAATATAAGAATTTTATCTAAATTTCATTTATTAAGCTTTTATATTTAGCGGCAATAACATCATCACAAAAATTTTCTTTTATTTTTCTATGTAATAATTCTTGATTATTGGCCAAACAGTTTTTATTAAACCATTCTAGCAAAGTACCAAAATTTGAGTCAGATTCATTTTCTAGAACGTATCCCATTTCATCACATAAAATAAGATCATTTGTTCCGGTATTTTTGTTTATCAGTATTGGTAAGCCACACGCTAAAGCCTCCAAAGCTATCTGTCCAAAAGACTCTAGTCTGCTTGGATTTATCAAAAGATCAGATGCGGAATAAATTCTCTTTAATTCAGATGGTTTCTTTATACTCCCCAAAACATTAACATTCTCTTTATTTAAATATTTTTTTTTAATATCTCCAAAAATATTTAAAATACAGTTTCCATTATTTACTTTATTAAATTTGTCAAATAAATCTAATGCAATATCTAATCCTTTAATATTTCTTCTTGAATAATCTGAAAAACCAAAAAGAAAATAAATTTTATTATTTGACCACTTCAAATCATTCCTTGCATCTTTTTTAATAGTAGGCTTCCATATACTTAGATCAATTGGTAACGGTATTTTGTAATTATCATTATTTTTAAGTAGTAAGCTCTTTTTGGAGTTTTGGTATTGCCAATCAGATGTAGAAATAATTTTTATTTTTTTACTTATGTATTTTTTTTTTCTATTCCAAACCCACCTATTAATATCAAAACCACTTTCATCTTTATTTCTGTTTTTTTTATTATAACCATCTATAAATCTTTGTTCAGAAGTGTAGTGTTCGGCGCCAGAATAAAGCCACATATCATGGAGAGTCCAAATTATAGGTTTTTGTATTTTAGAAATTTGTTTTAAACTAATAAATTCATTTCCAATCCAATGAATATTTATAATATCAGGATCATACGCATCTATTTGAGAAAGTATATTAGAATTAAAAAAGCTAAGAGTATGTGTATTTTTATTTTTAGATTTGAATACAAATTTTAAATTTCTAGAAATTTTTTTTTTTAGGTTCCAAAAAAACTTATTAAAACTATTTTGATTACAAAAAATATCATTATGATTAGTATTTTTTTCAGCAACCAGTATCTTAGAATTATAATTATTTTTCTTTAGAGCCTCATGAATTCTGATGACTGCAATTGCAGCACCACCATCATCAGAAAAATTCAAATGTAAAATTTTCTTATTCATTTATAAATTGTCTAAAATAAACTATATCTACTTTTAAATAAAAATGAATTAATCAAATTTAAAATGAGAATATATTAAAGAAGAGATATTCAAGATTGAACGCTATTATAAATAGGCGATTTCTGAAACGACATTATAACAACAGAGATGACCAAATTGTATTTTATAATTTTATTCAAAACTTAATTAGACGATATGTGGAGAGTAGGGTTTAATACAATATTATCTTTTACTATAAAATTCTAATTGAAGTTTATTATATTTTCCTAGTACAGGGTCAACTAACCAGAAAAGATGTTGGTCATTTTTTTTGTCATTAATATATTTCCAGTTTCTTTTTAAATGATCTTTCAAAAATTTAGCATTCGCTGCTCTACCATCACAAATAATAATAGTCCCAGGTGTATAAAAATATTCAAATTTTAAAATATCACTAAGCATTGGCATCATATCTTTATGCCTTAAACTAATACCATTTATATCTTTTTTTACTTTAAATTGATCAGGTCCATCTAAATATATAAAATCAGGATTACATAATGGTAATTTTTTATATTCAGTACAAATTCTATTTTCAAATGTCGTCATTTCAACATCTGATAAAAAATATTTAATTTTAATTGGTTTTTTGATTTTTAGATATTTGTTAAATTTTAAAATTCTATTTTTAGTAATATTTAGATATTTTTTTTCATTTTCTATAACAAACAATTCAAAAGGATTATTTCTTCTTAATTGTTTAACTTCATTAGAAAATTTATTTGATAATTCATTTAACGCTAAACCAAAAATAAGAGTTGACCAACCAGAACCAAATTCAAGTATTGTTGTTCTTTTATTAATTAATATGTATTGATACAAATTATACAAATCATCTAATTCAGGTATGTATGGTTCATTTATCACCATTTGATTTGCTGAAGGTTTTTTCTTTTTAGATAAATCAACTAATAATTTTAAACCTTTTTTTATAAAAAAGTTTTCAATAAACTTTTGATTTTTATTTACTGGTTTTTTCATTAATGAATTACATAACAAAAAATCTAAAAAAAACAATTAAATATCACAAATGTTCCTCTCATTTGTGTATGAGTTGACTAATCTTCTTTTAATATTGTTTTGTAATATTATTTTTATTAATTTGCTAAATTTTATTAATGATCTTTTCTAATCTTTGATTATAAGAAAATTTATCATCATATAAAAAGTATTTTCTTTGCAAATCTGTCCTCTGTAAAATTTTCTTATCTATTTTTTTTTGTAAAATTTCCTCCATATCTTGCTCTAATTTAGATAAATAATTATTTTTTTTAATGATTTCTATCATATTAATATTTTTAAAATGCTCAAATTGTTCACACACTTTTCGTGGTGTTAAGTTGGAATTTTTATCGTCGAAATTTAGTAATAGTATTTTTTTATAAAAAATTGCACACTCCATTATCATTGATGTAGGACCACTAATGACAAATTCTGCATTTTTAATTAATGAAGGATAATAATTTAAATCAGGTTGAAAAGTGGTACTATATTTTTTGTGTGTGTGTTCATTACTTATTTGTGGGTCCAAAATAATATTCTTGTATAATGAAGTATCGATAACTTTAGTAAATGGTCTCCAAGGATGCGATCTATAAATTAACTTTATATTAAAAAATTTTTTATTATTTTCTAATATATTGTCTATTACCTTAAGAATATCTGTTTCGTAAGTATATCTAATACTACTAGCTGAAAATAAAATATATTTAAAACCAAAATGACTTCTAATTTTCTTATTTCTCAATAAAAAATATTTGTCGTATCTAGGAGTACCTATTAAAAAAAGTTTTTTTTTTTTTATATTATGTATTTTTTCTGCAAAATTTTGATTTTGCTTTCCCCATAAAGTGTAATACAAATTGTTGTTAAAAATTCCACTTTTAGCAGATAAACAATCCCAATTATCGATTAATAGAATACTTTTAGACTTTCTCTTATTTGATATCTTAACAATATTATAGGCAGTTGCATCCTGACTTGTTGTAGGTAGCAATATGTTGTCAGCATTAATATTTTCAATAAATTTTTTTAAATCGCTGTTGATTTGAATTTTTTTTTCTTGAAATTTTCTGATATAAAAAAAAATAAAATTTGTATCATAAAAAAACTTTATGTGATCTTTTAGGAAAGCTAGTATTTTCTGAAAAGATGCCAATATATTAAAATTTTTATTATATAATTTATTTTCATAAAATTTGTTAAACTGAAGTAAAGTTTTTTTATTTAATCTTATCGTAGACGATTTATTTATTTTTTCCCAGATTTGCTGCCTTGATACATTTGCTATGTCATTTATTTCTTTTTTTGAAATCTTATAAAATCCTTTGAATGATTTTATTTTTTTTATTTTTTCTTTAGAGTTTATTTTATCATTAGCTATTAAACAGATGTTAAATATTTTTTCTAAAAACTTATATACACCAGTATCAATATAGTTTCTTACAAACAAATCATCTGAGATGATAAAAAGAATTTTTTTTTTTTTCACTTTGTATTTACTATTTAAAATATGATCTTGCTAATCTTAGGTCTTCGGGTGTGTCAATATTTATTGTTTTTTCATTAATTATAAGTGGGAAACATTTGTCTCCTCTTAATGAGTTTTTTTCTAGCAAACATCTTCTAGTAATTGCATAACATACTCCATTTTTATAATAAGTTTCTGATAATTCTTGTCTTGCTATAATTTTATCTCCTTTTTTAGAAAAAAAATTTAGATTTTTATTTTTAATTAACAATTGTTTATCAGGGTGTAATTTAGTGTCAGTTTTTGATACAGTCCACACAGAATCTGCGTTATTTTCAATTAGTATTTTTAAACAATTATTTATTTGACTTATAGTTCTTATTGGCGAAGTTGGTTGCAACATTAAAACAATATTGTATTTTTTTTTATCTATTTTTTCAATTTTAGAAAGAGCGTGTCTTAGTACAGCCACATCACTAATTCTGTCACCAGCAATTTTTTTAGGTCTTAAAAAGGGTACTTCGATACCTACTTTAGTTGCTTCTTTAGCTATTTTATAATGATCAGTTGATATTATGGCTTTATCCAGATATTTCATTTTTTTAATTACTCTTCCAACATGCCAAATTAATGTTTTATTATTAATTTTTCTCAAATTTTTTAATTTTATTCCTTTACTTCCACCTCTTGCAATTACAATTGCTAAAACTGTTTTTTTTTTGAACATTGAATTTTTATATATTAATTTTATTTTTCTTAAAGGCAAAAAGAATGTAAAAAATGAAAGAAAAGGTAAATTAAAAAATTAAACCTTTATAATTTGTTTAAAAATTTATTGTATAATTTAATTATAAGATATAAATGTATATATACTTAATATCTTAAAGTTATTTAAAAATAATAAATCTGTGAAAAATATTTTAATTTTTGGTGCTGGCTCCATAGGAAACCATATGTCCTATGCATGTAGAAAAAATGGTTTAGATGTATATGTAACTGACAGTAAGTTGGCTGCTTTAAAAAGAATGAGAAATGAAATCTACCCAAAAAGATATGGATCCTGGGATGATAAGATTAAGTTAATAAACATTGAGAAATTAAATAAGATAGACAAATTATTTGACTTAGTCATTATTGGTACGCCTCCTAATACCCATATTAAAATTTATGATTATTGTAAAAGAAAAGTTAAATATAAAAAAATTCTAATAGAAAAACCTATATCGAATTACTTAGAAAAAAATCTACATTTATTTCAAAATAAAATTAAAAATGATATGGTTTTTTGTGGTTATAACCACTCGATAAGTCCCTCCTTTAAATTTTTTATGAATAAATTTAAAAAAATTAAAGATATAAAAAAGATCAAAATTAATTGGTGCGAATCGTGGGAAGGAATTCTAAAGGCACATTTTTGGATGAAAACTCCTTTTGACAGCTACTTAGGAAATATAAAAGATGGCGGAGGGGCATTGCAAGAACACTCTCATGGACTTCACATATTAATTTTATTACTGAATGAATTAAATATTGATTTAAATAATATAGATTCAAAATCAAATATTGTTTTTAAAAAGGGTAAAAATAAAAAATATGATATTTTTTCGAATATTTTTGGCTACCAAAACAATATATATTTTAATTATAATACTGATCTGTTTACATATCCTGCTGAAAAGAGAATTAAAGTAGAGGGTGAAGAAAAAATATTTGAGTGGATTTGTAATTATCAAGAAAACTTAGATATAGTTAAAATTACTAATAAAAAAAAAATAATTAAAAAAACATTTAAAAAAACACGATCATCTGAGTTTGAAAATGAGATAAAGCATATAATCAATCTTAAAAAAAAAGACTATAATAAATCCAATATTAATGTACCAAATGCAATTAAAGTAATAAATGTTATAAAGAAAGTAATAGAAAAAAATGAAAAATAATAATTTTTTAAAAGATTTATTTGTTTTAGATATGGCAAATAATCATTTTGGTAACTTATCTCACGCTAAAAAAATAGTTAAATCTTTTTCAGTAGTGAAAAAAAAATATAATATCAATGCAACAATTAAATTTCAATTTAGAAATTTACCTGATTTTGTACATAAGCAATACAGATCTAGTGACTTAAAATACGTGAGGAGATTTTTAGACACTAAACTTTCTGATCAAGGCTTTTTCGAATTATTCAAGTATATAAAAAAAAATAAATTTTTAACCTCATGTACACCATTTGATGAAAAGTCAGTTGATAAAATTGAGAAATTTAATTTTGATTTTATTAAAATTGCAAGTGTATCAGCTCTAGACTTTAATCTTCATGAAAGAGTTGTAAAAAATAAGATTCCTAAAATAATTTCAACTGGTGGAATTAGTCTTGATGACATAGATAAAATAGTCAGTTTCTATTCAAAAAAAAAACAATCTTTTGCAATAATGCATTGTGTTTCAATTTACCCTTCAAGAAATGAAGATTTAAATTTGAAATTTATTCAAAATTTAAAATCTAGATATGAAAATTTACCGATTGGTTGGTCAACACATGAGAGTCCAGAAGAAATTTTGCCTGGTACTATTGCTCAAACTTTTGGTGCATCTATTTTTGAAAAACATATCGGCATAAATTCAAAAAGATTTCCATTAAATAAATATTCAATTACACCGTTACTATTAGATAAATGGTTGGAGAATTTTTACAAATCTAAACAAATGATTGGGTCAATAAATAAAAAAATATTTAAAGAAGAATTAAAAACTATTAATCAGCTATCTAGGGGTGTTTATGCAAAAATGGATTTAAAAAAAAATTCAATATTAAATGAACAAAATACTTATTTTGCTATCCCATATCAAGAAAATCAAATTTCTTCTCATGAGCTAAAGAAGAATACAAAAATTAAAAAAGATATTTTAAAAGACAAACCTGTCATGAAAAAAGACGCCATCTTTGATAAAAATCTAATATATGAATATAAGCTTAAATCATACCTTCATAAAGCAAAAGCAATGATGAATTACAATAATATTAAAGTTGGAAATGTTTTTGATTTAGAAATGTCTCACCACAAAGGTGTAGAAAACTTTGAAAAAATAGGCTGTTTCCTTTTTAATATTGTTAATAAGGAATATGCAAAAAAAATACTAGTTATGCTGCCTAATCAAATACATCCCTCTCATTTTCATAAATCAAAATCTGAAACTTTTATTATATTGGCAGGGTCACTCAAACTGAAAGATGGTAAGAGAAAATACGATTTATACCCCGGAGATAGAGTGGATCTTCAAAAGAGTAGTTGGCATGAATTTAGGGCTGGTACTGATGGCTGTATTTTTGAAGAAATCTCAACAACAAGTTTTAAAAAAGATTCATTTTATAAAAATAAAAAAATTAAAAATCTTAAAAGAGATGAAAGAAAAACTTACATAGATAATTGGTTTGAACTCAAACTAGAAAAAAAAATCAAGACCTAATGTTATTAGGAAAAAAAATTTGTGCACTTGTTACAGCAATAGGTGGGAATAAACTTAATGATAAATTAATACCTCTTGGTAGAATAGCAAATCGAACAGATTATGATGGAGTTCTTATCTTTTTATGCAGTAATGGTTCTAAATATATGACAAGACACAACCTAGTAGCTGACTGTAAAAAATGATAATTTAAAAAATAAGATTAGTGAGTTTTTTTAATAAGAAAAAGATAATTTTTAAAATAAAAATTTAGTATATGTAGTTGAAAAGTTTTAGTATGAAAATTTACTTAAAAGGTTTTAATTTAATAAAGAAAAAATTTAAGTTTAGTATATTAATTTTAGTTTTGTTAACAATTACTGGTGCAGTGCTTGAGGGTATGAGCATAGCACTAATACTACCTATAATGGAGCTTTTGATTGATCCGGATAGAATACTTAATAATGATTTTGTAAACCTTTCAAAATACATTGATGAAGATATTTCAAGAGACAAGATTATTTATTATTTTCTCTTTTTATTTTTTATAATTTTTCTCGTAAAAAATATTTTTGTAATTCTAATTGGTTATTCTCAATCTAGAATACTTTTAAAAATTAATTTTTATTTGTCAAATTCTATATTTGAAAAATTATTAAATGAAAACTTTTTAAATGTTATAGAAAAAAAATCATCATCAATAATTAGAACTATGATTTCCCAAACTAATATATTTTCAATAAATTTTATTAATTCTTTGAGTATTTTAGTTTCTGAACTATTAACCTTTTTTGTAATATTAGCTTTTGTATTAATTTTAACTATAAAAGAATTTTATTTGATACTTTTTGTTTTAATGATTATTCTTATTATTTATTATCTTTTATTAAGGAATAAAATTTATGATCTTTCCAAAAAAATAGAAACACAAGAGATAGAAAGACTTAAAAACCTTACTAACGGAATTGACTCTATTAATGAAATTAATATTTTTAATATAAAAAATTATTTTATTAAAAATGATTTAGGGATTAATAAGAAAATTATTAAATACGGACTCGTAAAAAGTTTAATAAGAATATTCCCTAAATCGCTTATTGAAATTATACTAATTTTATTTTTTGTAATTTTTGCTTTTTATCTTACAAAAAATAAAATTAGTATTATTGATTATGTACCTTTTATGACTATTTTAGCTGCAGCTTTATTTAAATTTATTCCAACTTTGACCAGATCTATGCTTGCAGCACAAAGAATTGTACAATCTAAACCAATTGTTGAGAACATCTATAATAATTACCTTAGCCCAATAAATCAAAACATTAATAACAGCTTAGAAGAAAAAAATTTTAATCACTCATTTAGCAACGAGATAATATTCAAAAATATTTCATTTTCATATCCTAAATCTAATGAAATGGTTTTTGAAAATCTTAATCTTAATATAAAAAAAAACGAAAAAATTGCAATTTTTGGAAATACAGGCTCAGGCAAGTCCACTTTAATTAAGATGTTGATAGGTGTAATTCCACCAAATTCAGGAGAAATTAAGGTGGATAATGTAAATATTTTTAAAAATATAGAAAGTTGGCGAAATTTAATTAGTTATGTGCCACAAAAATTATTTTTGTTTGATTCAAATTTATCCAATAATATCAATTTATTTGATATTCAAAACAATAAAAAATTTAAAGATATAATTAATAAAGTTTTTCTCTCTAATGAAAATTTTTTAAAATTAGATCAAACTACAAAGGATAATCAATCAAAACTATCAGGTGGTGAAACAAAAAAAGTTGGAATTGCAAGGGCATTGTTTAAAGACCATGAAATCCTATTGATAGATGAGGGAACAGCAGGATTAGACAAAGAATATTCTGACTATATAATCTCTGAATTATTAAATCTTGATAAAACAGTAATTTTTATAAGTCATGATTATGACCAATTTAAAAATTTTGATCATGTATACAAAATAATAAATTCAAATATAGTTAAAATTAAAAAAGAGTAATAAAAAAATAATATAATTAAAAATTTAAATTTTGCAAAAAAATACCAAAAACTTATTGTTGATAATATTACTTTATAACCAAGTTTTAATTTTTAAATAAATTTAACAAAAAATGATCACTAATATTAAAAAAATAAAAAAAAAACTACTTATATATTCAGTAGGATTAATAATTTTTTTAATTATTTGCTATCAAATTTCTTTTTTTAAAAAAGTATATTTTTTAATAACAAGAGATTATGATTCTAGGCTTTATAATACATATGAGTATTGTGGAAAAGAATCTGTTGGTTATTTGATTCATTTGAAAAAAAAATTTAATATAAACTTTAAAATACCTATTATCAATTATGGTAATTCCCCCAATTCTAGTTGGTATTTTTATGATTTAAAAATAAAAGAGACTAACAGGGTTATCTTTTTAAATTACAGTATGGGTAATGAAAATTTTAATTATGAATTAAATGACGAACATTCTCACAACTTAAATGATTACAATATTTTAGATAATTATGAAAATTGTTATCTACTTGAAAAGAAATGATAGAACTATTTTCAATCTTAATTCAAATTTTAGTTGTCACAGTATTTTGCTATTTTCCTAAAAATGCTTATTCCTTCATCTACAGAAAAAAAGGAGATTTTTTTCAATGTCTAGAAACGGGAGCCATATTCAATATTTTTATATTGCTATGCTTGTCATTATTTTTTAGAAAATATATGAATGAATTATTAAATATTTTTTTAATAATTTATTTTATTTTTAATCTTTTATTTTTGGTAAAAGATAATTTTTTAAATTTTAATAAAAAAATATTCAAATTTAATTCACTAATCATATTTTTTTTCCTATTAATTTTTTTATTTTCAGTTGATTTAGCAAATAATTTGAAAATTGGCTGGGATGCTCAAAATTATTGGCTTGTAAAAAAACAAATTTTTACAAATGGTGGAGATATACTTGATTTAAAATATACACCAAGGGATGACTATCCTTATTTGGGTTCATATTTATGGCATATGTATTCCAAGTTAAGTTTTTTGGGTTATGAATATTTTGGAAGAATATTTTATATTTATCTTTTTGTACTATCTATCTTTGCTATCTCACAAATTAATAATTTAAAAAAAATTGAAAACATAATTTTGATACTTTTGATTATTTTTTTAATTTATAAAATAAATTTATTTAATGGATACCAAGAAATTTTAAATTTTTCTTTGTTAATCTTGATGACTAAAAAATTTTATATTTTTTTTAAAAATAAAAATTTGGAGAAAAATTTTTATCTTACATTAGCCCCTCTGGTTTTAATTATAAACTCAGTAATTTGGATTAAAAATGAGGGAGCAGTTCTTGCAATGATTTTTCTAGGATCTATTTTTTTACTTAAAAATATAAGATTTCATATTAAAATTTTTTTACTATCATCTTTTATGTTTTTAATATTAGGTAAATATTTTTTATTTGATTACATTGGTTTAGCTAATGAAATTCAAAAAGGAAATTATGAATATTTTAGAATACAAAATTTCTTTGATTTTATAAATTTAAATAGAATATTTTTAGTCTTTAAATATATTTTATTTTATTCTCTTGAAGTACTTATTTATCCAATTTCTATAATAATTTTGTTAATTTTAATAAATTTTGATAAAAAAAATTCATTTATTTTATTTATGGTAAGTCTTTTAGTGTTAAGTTCAGGGTTTATACTTTTGGCATTTTTACTTACATCTTTTCCATTAGAGTGGCATCTGTGGGTAGCTCTTGACAGAATTATGTTTCAAACAAGTGGTTTTTTTATAATCTTAATACCGTTATTCTATGATTTCTTAAAAGGAAGGAACTTAAATTAATTATTTTTAAAAAATTTTTTCTCTAGATCTTTAATATTTATAAATTTACCTTTTACTTTAATATTATTTTTTTTTATTTCATTAAAATAATTCCATGCCAAAACCACAATTGGAAATTTTTTTCCTTCTATTTTTTTCTTTGATACAATTGGAATTTTTACTCCAGGCAAAAACTTATTATGTTTTAATTTATTATCCTCTACAATATAATTTATTTCCTTGGATATTCCAAAAAAATTCAAAGCAGTTGTGGCCTTGGCTGGGGCTCCATAGCCAACTATAGTATTATTTTGTTTTTTGAGTCGAGCCAAATTATTAATTACATTTTCTTTAATTTTATTAATTTTTTTTGAAAATTTTTTATAAGTTTTTAATTTTTTAATACCAAATTTCTCTTCCTCTATAAGAATTTTATTAATACTTTTGTGAATTTTAATTTTTTTATTTTTTGATATGAAAATTCTTAAAGATCCACCATGAGTTTTAATTTTTTCAGCTTTAAAAATTTTTACATCAAAATTTACGAAAAAATTCACCAACGACGTTAATGACCAATAATTATAATGCTCATGATAAATATTATCAAAAGTAAGATCTTTGAGAGTGTTAAGTAAATATTGTATTTCTATTATCAGCACACCATTTTTATTGAGAAGTTTTAGCATACACATTGCCATCTCTTTAAGTTTGTCAGAGTGTGCAAATACATTAGATGCCATTATTAGATTTCCTTTATTTTCAAATTTTTTCAAGTCCATTTTCTCTAAAAATCCATTTAACGTTTTAATTTTATTTTTATTTGCAAGTTTGGCTAAGTTTTTAGCTGGCTCTATTCCTAAAATATTTTTATACCCAAGGTCTTTAAAAGGTTTTAAGGCAATACCATCGTTACTTCCTACATCAATAATTAGAGATTTCTTTTTTAATCTAAACCGATTTACATATTGTTTTGCAGCATTGATAAAATGATCCTGAAATGATTTAGTTGTAGAAGAAGTATATAAATAATTAGAGAACATTTTTTTTTGATCTACAGCTACTGAAAGTTGACAGTTATGACAATTTGGGCAGTAATTTAACTCTAAGGGGTAGAGCTCACAGCTATCATCTTTCTTGTTGATTAGGTTGTTTGCTAATGGATGAAAACCTAATGAAACTACTCTTTCTAAATTTTTATTACCACATGATCTACATTCATATTTGTAGCAACTAAGTAGTAAATTTTTCTCTTTTTCATTAATAATAACATGCCTTACAGTATGTGTTATTCCATAATTTTCATGGTTTCTTTCTCCTCTAACTAAATTTAGAAATGTAGTATCTTTGCTAAAAACCATTGCATGAGCAACATTGGGCTTAATTACTGAGGTTTGGCCTTCATTCACAATCTGAGTTATTTTAGGTGAATTTGGATTTAGTAAATCTTGAAAGACTTCAATTATTTGGCCCTTAGTAAACAAACATTTTTGCTCTTGTTGAGGGTGATAATGATTAGCTCTAATAGTTCCTTTTTTGGAACTAATAAGACCAATTAAGTTTATAGGCTCTGTTAATTCATGATTACTTATTGTTCCTCTTTCATCAATATAAATATTTTCACCATTTTTAACAAATTCTAATTCTTGGCTTATATCTTTTTTGGACCACATATAGATCATTTCTTTTATATTATTTTCAAGATCATAAAGAAATTTAAATCCAGTTTTGAGCAATTTTTTATTTGATAAAGTGTAACCTAAATTTGGAATTTCATCTTTCGTGCTCTCTAGTTTTAGGTTGCTATTAAATTTTTTACATATCTCAGCAACTTTTTTTACAGTGACTGTCTCTTTAGTTAAATTATATGTTTGTTTATTAAAATCTTTTTCTTCCATAAATTTAAAGCATCTAGCAACATCTATAAGTGGTGTTAGACTTTTAATTTGTTTTCCTCCAGAAAAGAGTTTTATTTTTCCATTTTGTGAAGCTATTTTAGAGAATAAATTAGGCATTATATTTATTCTAGTTGAGTCACCAGAATATCCATAAACAGATCCCAGTCTCAAAATCACATAATTTTTTCCAGATGATTTTAATTGCTCTTCATTGACAGCTTTACTTGATGAATAAGCCAAGAAAGTTTTTGGTTTTTCATTTTCTAGAATGTTATATTTTGTTTTTTTAAGCCCTTCAAAGATTACATGTGTAGATGGGAAAATAATCTTAGCTTCATCTTTCATGGCATCAATTATATTTTGAGTACCATCAATTGCCGTTGTTTTAATTAAATTATCTCTTTTTTTATTTTTATCTTTTTTTACATACGCGACATTGGTTATCCCTGCTAAATGATGAATAATATCTGCATCTTTTATGTAATTTTTAATAAAATTTTTATCTAATATATCGCCTTGAACAAATTTAATGTTCCAATTTGAAAGCTGATTTACACGTTCTGAAAAAAAATTATTATCAATGACAGTAATATTATTATTCCATGATTCACCAGAATATATTTTACATAATTCTGTTCCAATATACCCAAGTCCACCTGTGATAATTATATTTTTTTTCATAATGTTACTTTAAAATCTTTCGATTAATATTCTATATATAACGGTAAAAAAATGATAAAATTTTATTTTCTTTCCTTCTTTGGCAGACCTTCCATTATAATTAATTGGGACCTCATAAAATTTGTCTGATTTTTTTACAATTTTACATAAAATTTCTGCGTGCTGTTCAAAGCCGTTTGTTTTTAATTTATCTACATCAAGAATATCTCTTCTAAAAGCCAAGTAGCAAGAATAAATATCTGTAAATGTAGTGTTGTATAAAAGGTTAAAAAATAAAGTTAAAATATAATTACCAAATTTATTTGCAATGTTATGTGAACGAATATAATCGCTATAGTTAAACCTTGAACCTATAATTACATCAACTGAAAATTTATTAATTAAGTTTGTGAATTTAATAAATTCTTTAGGATCATACTCTAAGTCAGCATCTTGAAAAATTACATAATCGCCTGTAGCAATTTTAAGTCCACTTTTAACAGCGTATCCTTTTCCTCTATTCTTATCTAAATTTATAACTTTATCATATAAATCACTATTCTCTTTAATTACATTTAAAGTGTCATCATCAGACCCATCATTTATAATTATTATCTCGAAATCAAAATTTTCTATTTTAGACTCGTTTATTCTTTCTAAAATATTTAGTAGAGTTTTTTCCTCATTATAAACTGGTATAAGGATAGATAATTTTTTGTTCATATATAATTTAATCCTTAAAATAAAATACTTATTTAAATAGAAATCTTAAAATATTTTTAATACTAAATTTTCTAGATATAATAGGTGTATATTTCTCTAATCTTAAACCCTTTTTTTTGATTATTGCTAAACCACTATGCTCAAATTGAAACATAATTTCAATATTTTTTTGATTAGAACTATAAATTTCAATTAATTTATTAAAAGTTTCCTTATTATTGTTTTCGATCCATTCGTTATCTCTCCACTCATTTTTTATGTACGGTAGCCAAGAAATATCATCTATTATAAATAGACCGTTAATCTTAAGTTTATTAAAATACATATACAAAATTTTTTCTACATGTTCTGCAGTATGCTCTGTGTCTAAAAATATAATATCAACAGATGAATTTAAAAATCTATTTATATTTTCTTTGTTATCATCCCTTGATCTTAAGAATTTCCAATTTTTATTTTTAAAAAGTTTAGAATAATCAATAATATCTATTGAAAATAATTTACTATTTGTTTTCTCACAATATTTTAAAAATAAAGATGTAGATATTCCTTTATCCACTCCAAATTCTAATATTTTAATTTTTTTTAAGTTATTTTTGATAAAAGTATCTTTTATTAATTTTTTAATTTTTTTATGAGTTGTTACATTTTGATACTTTTTTATAAAATTATTTAATTTCATTTAAAAAAATTTATTTACAAACTCAAAATTACACAGTACGAAGCACCTAGAGCATCTTTAACTTCAGTTTTTTTTAAAAATTTAAGGATAATTTTTTCTTCAATAAAAGGTGTCATGATTGCTAATATTTTCATTTATAAATTTGTTATTTTGTTATACGAATAAATATAAAATATTGACCGTAATGTATATAAATAAAAAAAATTATTGGCTCGAATTAGGATATTTAGATAAAATCTTAAAAAAAGCAATTCTAAAAAGTAGAATTAATATTTTTAAAATATTTTTAGAGAATGTAAAATTTGATAAAAATTCTAAAATATTAGATGTGGGCACAACACCCATATTAGAATCTCATGAAAATATTATTTTTCATCAGTATAAATGGAGAAATAATATTACTGGGTTTTCAAATCAAAACTGCAGTCTACTAAATAAAAAATTCAAATTTAATAAATTTATAAGAGGTAATGCTACAAATATTAAATTAAAAAAAAATTTATTTAATGTATCTTTTTGCTCTGCAACCATTGAGCATGTTGGTAGTTATAAGAATCAAAAGAAACTTATTTCAGAACTATTTAGAGTTTCAAAAAATTATATTTTTTTAACAACACCACACAGAGGTTTTCCCATCGATTTCCACACCAAACTGCCTTTAATACATTTGCTACCCAAAACCATTCATAGAAAAATCTTAAAAATTATTGGATTAAATTATTTTGCACTAGAAAAAAATCTTAATTTATTATTTCCCAAAGATATTGTTCAGATTTTGAAAACACTAAAAATTAAAAATTATAAAATTGTTTATAACAAGTTTGCTTTTCTTAAATCTAATATAATTTTGATAATAAAAAAATAAAATTTGTGAAAAAAAATTCATGGCAATTAACTGAGATATCCAAATCAGAAATTAAAAGATTTGGTGAGGGGGGGAGAAGAAAAAAAGATATTTTAAAAAAAAAACCATTATTCTCTATAATTACTGTTGTTTATAATGGAGAAAAATTTCTTGAGAAAACAATTACTAGTGTGATTAATCAAAGTTATAAGAACTTTGAGTTTATTGTTATTGATGGAGGGTCTACAGATAAATCACTAAAAATTATAAAGAAGTATGAAAAAAAAATAGATTATTGGGTAAGTGAAAAAGATAATGGTATTTATGATGCTTTTAATAAGGGAATGATTGTATCAAAAGGTGAATTTATTGGATTTATTAACTCAGATGATATTTATAAAAAAGATGCACTAAGCATCATATCTAATTACATAAGACAAAATAAAACTACAGATTTTATTTTTGGTAGTGTAAAAAAACATTGGGGTATTTTACATGGTTACAAACCTCATAAAATCAAATACAGCTGGGGTTTTTATAGCAGTCATTCCACAGGATTTTTTATTAAAAGGAAAGCTGCAGAAAAGGTAGGATTTTATAATATTAAGTATAAATATCATGCTGATTATGATTATTTTTATAGACTTATCGTAAAAAATAAAATGAAGGGGATTTCGACAAAAAAAAAAGAGGTAGTAGGCATATTTAGAAGGGGTGGGTTTTCTAGCAAAATAAGCTTTTGGAAAAAATTAAAAGAAGATATTAGAATTAGATATGATAATGGTCAAAATATATTTTTACTAATATTAATTTTTAGCAATAAATTTTTGAGAAATATTGATGAAATATTAAAGAATATTATAAAAAAATGAATATTTTAATTACAGGTGTATGTGGCTTCATAGGGTTTTCATTAGCAGAAGAGTTAATGAAGAATAAAAATAAAATTATTGGAGTTGATAATATAAATAATTATTATTCTAAAAAATTAAAAAAAAAAAGACTAACAATATTAAAAAAAAAA
>Ga0209630_10000725_pt1 | contig 37382 bp, 44 predicted proteins | sample COG_01_FD_184745 | JGI IMG/M metagenome (GOLD analysis project Ga0209630, IMG submission 184745) | Pelagic Microbial community sample from North Sea - COGITO 998_met_01 (SPAdes) (version 2) | ecosystem: Environmental > Aquatic > Marine > Neritic zone/Coastal water | place: Helgoland, sampling...
AATTTCGTCAGGTCTTTGATGGTCCGTTAATGGGCAATTGTGGTTATACACAAGAGACTGGGGAACAAGCCATTACGGACGGCAATGCCGACCTTATCGCCTATGGACGGCCTTATATCAGTAATCCGGATCTGGTAGAGCGGTTTAGTAATGATTGGCCTTTAGCACCTGAGGCAGATGTGGAATTATGGTGGACACCCAGGGAAGATGGTTTAGCTGATTTCCCGACTTATGAAGCCGCTTAGTTACTTTGGACTGAGAAGAGCTTAATTGCTCCATAGTTTTTCGACTGCTTGCTCCAAGCGCAGTTCTACCACCTACGTCCATGTAGGCGAAAAAAAACCGCTCAAAAGAGCGGTTTTTTTAGTTGTAGCTTCAGTTACCAGTATTAAACAGTAGGTACTGATTTCTCAACAATTTCCTTAACGCTGTTAGCATAAGATTCGCCCAATTTGGCCATTTCTTGTGCATCTTCTACTGCTTTAGTTGACAGGCTTTGTGCAATCTCAACTTGGTCAGTAAGATATTTCTGAAGCGTATCAGCATCTTTAATATCAGCTGCAGACTTAAGCGCGTCGAGATTCACCTTCGTGGTGTCCTGAATAGCTTTAACCTGAAGAGCTGTAATTTCTTCAATGCTTTTAAGTGCTAATTCATTTAACTCTTTTATCGGTGCCAAAAAACTTTCAAATGTGTTGCTCATTGTATTTCTCCAATTAGTTTATTTAATCATTGGCGGATATTATACTCTTAAAATGTTGCAACGCAACAAAATAATTAATTTAGTATAAATAATTGAAATTGTTAATTATTTACTATTTTTGGAATGTTATGACGCTAAATAAATCATTAAATATTTACTTTTAGAACATCAAGTTTGATTGATGTTTTAAAAACAAAAACCGCTCAAAAGAGCGGTTTAGGGACAACTAAAGCAGGAGATATTAATCAGGAATAATTGATTTTTCGACAACGTCCTTTGCCTCTGTAGCATAGGAGTTACTCAGTTCAGCAATTTCTTTAACATCCACTATTGCATTATCAGAGACATACTGAGTGACAGCAATCTGACTTTCCATATAGTTTTTAAATGAATCAATATCTTTAATTTCTGTCGCTGTATTTAAAGCATACAAACCAATTTTTGCATTATCCTGTAACGCTTTGAGCTGTACTGCAGTTATCTGCTCAATGCTTTTTAGTGTTAGTTCGTTCAATTGTTTTATTGGCTCGATTAACTTTTCGAATGTGTTTTCCATAATCAACTCCAAAGATATAATGTTTATTAAGTGCAATCATACGCCTAATATGCTGCGCCGCAACATTTGGATGTTAAAAAAGTGTGAACACGTCGTGGTTTTTAAAATGTTTTTCCTATGTTGAGACCAGAATAAAGCCTAACCATATGAATATATTTGATATTTTCTACTGAAACTACTCTGTATGAATTTATAGAATGATATATAGCGCTGCTAATTACCCTAAATTGGGTATGTTTATAGCAAGAAAATTTCATCACAATTACGTATTAAGTGTTTTAAAGGGGAGCCGTTACCCTGCCTAATTCAGAGCATAATTTCGAAAATGGTTTTTCGTCAATTTCAAGGAGAGATAAATAATCGATAGTCGATATATCTCAAGGAGAAATAAAATGAAGTTAGCGATGAAGATTCAGTCGTTTGTCGCGCCAGGTTTTTCTGGGGCGGTTTCAACTATAACAATTGCCATCTGTGAAAATTAGTTTTCTGTTTGTAGTTTCTAACAGGGTAAATTACCACGCTTATTACCATCCACCTGAATATTGCTTAATTGGATTTGTCGCCAAATTTTACCTAGATGTTGATTACTTTAAAAATATTAATGATACCTATGGTCATGCCAAAGGCGATGAAGTTCTGGTTCAGTTAGGAGAATTATTACGTAATGATTGTCGCGATGGTGATGTGGTAGCACGCTTCGGCGGCGAAGAATTTGTCATGCTTTTACCCCAATGTAATGCCGAAGATGCATCTCGATATGCGGAGAATTTAAGAAAAAAGATTAGCAGAGATTATAAAGACAACATAAAGATAACCGCTAGTATTGGTATCAGTACTTTCGAATCCGGAAAGTCTGGAAATATCGATTCATTTATTGCTTCTGCTGATAATGCATTGTTGCTGGCAAAGGGACATGGTCGCGACAGAGCTGTGCTTCAAGAACATCAAGCTTTGATTAGGAGAATGAACTTTGGCTGATTAAGATTATTCAAGACGAATACTTGGAGCAATACTTCTATTCAAACATCCATTTATCCCAATAGGGGGGTGTTTCAAAATAACCTTGCATGTAGTCGACAAAGCTTCTAATTTTGACTGACATATGTTTGCGGTGAGCATAAACCAAGTTGATTGGTAATGGTTTAGGTTCAAATTTTTCTAATACTGGCACGAGTCTGCCTGATTGAATATCAAGGCCTATCATGTAAGTGGGCAGTTGTATCAAGCCGCTACCGTTTATCGCTGCGACGCGAAGTGAATCTGCGATATTAGAGGTTAAATAGTCACTCTTTATATCAAATTCTGTTTTTACACCATCTATATTGAAAGTCCAATGTGGTGTGAAGATGACGTTGTTAGATGTAACCAAACAAACATGGTCCTTTAATGCTTCCGGCGTTTGTGGCGTGCCATTTTCTTTCAGGTATTCCGGCGATGCACAAACAATCAATCGGCTAGATGATATTTTTAATGCAACAACACTGGAGTCTTCAAGTTCACCGACTCGAAAGGCGAGGTCCATGCCTCTATCTACCAGGTTATCAAAATCGTCTGAAAGATTTAATTCAATGGCGACTTTTGGATATTGTTTTTTATAACCTTTAATCGCTCGAGCAATATGAAATGATCCAAAAGACGGTAGCGACATGATGCGTAATGTTCCGACGGGCTCATTCTGTAATTCAGATACACACTGTTCTGCTTCTTCAACTTCCGTCAGTATGTCGATAACCTTCTGATGATAAGTACTACCCACTTCAGTAAGGCTTAATTGTCTTGTCGTTCTATTCATAAGCCTTGCACCAAGACTGCTCTCTAAATCACGGATGAATTTAGAACACATGGTGTTCGAGATATCCAGTTCTTCAGCTGCCGCTGCAAAGCTACCGAGTCTGGCGACTGCGGCAAATACTTTCATGCTAGTTAACCTATCCACCTTTATGTACCTGATTATGTCTTTTTTGGAATGAATCCATGAACAAAAACACTGTTGTTCATGAAGATGATAGCACCTATATTTCTTCCAACGCACAAATTCATATTTATTAAAGGAGCTTCAATCATGAGAAACATTAAATATCTGATTTTATTATCAATATTGCCATTAAATGCAAGCTATGCAGCCACGAATACTCTGCAAACCGCTGATATGGAAATGCTTGATTCCTTGTGGGTTACCAGTTTCGATAATGGTAACACAACAGACTTAGTTACTTTATACACCAAGGATGCAATGGTATTTCCACCCAGTAGTGAAATTCTTGAAGGACGGTTAGCCATTACTGATTATTTAGATAGTTTACGGGAAGCCGGTTTCAATGAATATTCCATTTCAAATGTTGCTATGCAAGTTAAAGGTAAGACTGCGTATTCAACAGAACTTTGGGAAGCGATTAGGATTGATGCTGACGGTAACGAAATCAAGCTTGATGGAAACATCACCAATGTTCTGGAAAGACAAAAAGACGGTAGCTGGAAGATTAAACTCCAGAGCTGGAACTAGCCTTAGACTTTCATCTTAGTGATAGGAGCTTGGATGAGTATTCGATACACATGGACGTGTATATTTTTACTAAATCACTATTAATGCCTTAGTTTTGGAAAGACAAAATAACGGTAGCTGGGAAATTAATTTCCAGAGTTGTAACTAGTATTAGGTTTTCATCTTAGGGATAGGAGGGGATGAATATTTTATACACAAGGATGTGTGTTTTTTTATTAACGCCTTATTTCAAAATCAATCTCTTTATGAATTGCTTTTTTATTCCTTATCTTTTTTCAAACATCCAATTATCCCAATAAGGCGGGGATTCAAAATAATCTTTCATGTAGTTGACAAAACTTCTGATCTTCATCGACATGTGTTTACGGTGTGCGTAGATCAGGTTGATTGGTAATGGTTCAGGTTCATAGTTTTCCAATACCGGTTTGAGTCTTTCAGATTGAATATCAAGTCCGACCATGTAGGTGGGAAGCTGTACCAATCCGCTACCATTGATTGCAGCCACCCGAAGGGAGTCGGCATGATTGGATTTTAAATAATTAGTTCTGGTATCAATCGTTGTCTCTATGCCATCAGTATTAAATGTCCATTGAGGTGAAAAGATTAGGTTGTTGCTCATGCTCATACAAACGTGATCATTTAAATCACTTGGAATTTGAGGTGTTCCATTCTCTTTCAGGTACTCTGGAGAGGCGCAAACAATCAAACGACTGGAAGATAGTTTTAATGCAACAACACTGGAATCTTCCAGTTCCCCGACACAAAAGGCAAGGTCCATACCCATATCCACCAGGTTTTCAAAATCGTCTGACATGATTAGATCGATTTCGACGTCTGGACATTGCTTCTTATAACCCTTAATCGCACGAGTAATATGAAAAGAACCAAAAGATGGTGGTGACATGATATGTAATATCCCAACGGGATTGTCTTGTAATTCAGAGACACACTGTTCCGCTGCTTCTACTTCTGTGAGTATGTCGATAACTTTATTCTGATAAGCACTACCGACATCAGTCAGGCTCAATTGTCGCGTAGTTCTATTAAGTAATCTTGCGCCGAGATTGTCTTCAAGATTGCTAATGTATTTTGAACACATTGCATTTGATATACCGAGTTCTTCTGCTGCTGCAGCGAAGCTGCCGAGCCTAGCGACAGCGGAAAACACATTCATGCTTGCTAATCTATCCATTGTCTTGAAGTTCTATTCTTTCCTGTTTGGAATAAGTCTATAAACAGAAACAGCCTTGTTTATCTGGTCTATCGTACCTATATTTGTTGCAGCGCACAAATTTTTAATGATTAATTATTAACAGGAGTGATTAATAATGAAGAAACTTAACACATTGATTATATTATCAATATTGTCTATGAGCTCAGGCCTCGCCTTTTCTCATACAGCAGACACGACCGATATTGAGGTGCTAATGACCAAATGGGCGATGAGTTTCGGTCAGGGTAAAACTGATGCATTAATGGCTTTATATGCCGAGAATGCAATGGTCTTTCCACCTAGCAGCGAGATCCTCGACTGCCCGTCAGCAATAAGCACTTATCTACTTGGTCTGAGGAAAGTCGGTATGAAGCAATATACCATTTCAAATGTCGATTTGGATATCAAAGGTGATACTGCATATGAAACCGGACTTTGGGAAGTGACTCGAATTGATACCAACGGTGAGATGATCTTACTAGAAGGAAACATTACCAATGTGTTTGAAAAACAGAAAGATGGTAGTTGGAAAATTAAATTCCAAAGCTGGAATTAAGTAAAACCTCCTCTTAGGGATAGTTTCTTAGATTAAATATCGGTACACAAGGAAGTGTATTTTCATACAACATCTATTTAAAAGTACTTCAAGCAAGAGCTTGCAATGATAATGTTGTCTCACTCCTTCAACTAACACTGGTTAATAAAAACAGATAGAATATTATATCTTCGTTGTAATTCCTGAAGTAATCAACCTTCAAATAAGGAAGCATTCAAATGAGTAAAGCCAGCCCATTATTAAAACCGGTCTCTATCAATAAGACATTAGAATTAAAAAATCGTGTTGTCATGGCGCCACTGACGCGAAGCCGGGCCGGTAGTGACCGCATACCGAATGCATTGATGGCAGACTATTATCGTCAGCGTGCATCTGCAGGTTTGATTATTTCAGAGGCAACGGTTGTTTCTGAACAAGGCATAGGCTGGATGGATTCTCCCGGTATCTATAACGATGCACAGGTGCAGGGGTGGAAACAAGTTGTTAATGCTGTCCATGAGGCGGGTGGCACAATATTTTTACAATTATGGCATTGCGGACGTGCTTCACACAGCAGTTTCCATGGTGGTGAATTACCAGTGGCACCTTCTGCGATTAAATTGAGTGGTGAATATATTCAAACTCCCAAAGGCAAAGAACATTATGAAACGCCTGCAGCACTGACAGTTGAACAAATTAAGAAAACTGTAAATGATTATAAAAAAGCTGCCAGGAGAGCAATGCAAGCAGGTTTTGATGGGGTAGAGGTGCATAGCGCGAATGGTTACTTGATTGATCAGTTTTTACAGTCAAAGACAAATGAACGCACTGATAGTTATGGCGGGAGCATTTCTAATCGATACCGTTTTCTTGATGAAGTCTTGCAAGCGGTAATGGAAGAAGTATCAGTTGATCGAATTGGTGTGCGGCTTGCCCCCAATGGTGTATTTAATGATATGGGTTCTGCAGATTTTCGAGAACAATTTACTTTTGTAACAGAACAATTAAATAATTTTTCATTAGCCTATCTGCATGTCATGGATGGTTTGGCATTCGGTTTTCATGAGTTGGGTGAGGCCATGACTCTGGCAGAGATACGTAAGGTTTTTAATGGACCGTTAATGGGTAATTGCGGCTATACTCAGAAAGCAGCTGAACAGGCGATTGAAAATAAGTTTGCTGATTTAATTGCCTTTGGTCGACCGTTTATTAGTAATCCTGATTTAGTAGAACGATTTGAAAACGATTGGCCGCTTGCAGAAGAAGCCCCAATGGAAATCTGGTATGCACCTACTGAAGAAGGTTATGCTGATTTTCCTGCTTATCAAAAGTAACAATAAACCTTTTATTTTTCGTTATCGAATATCAAGATATATCTGCACATAAAAAACATCAGCTTCAAAATATTCATTAGTTTTAACTAACTTCTGATTTTGGCTTTAAATATATTAGAAAATAAACTAACACAATAATGTAATTATTGTTTATATAACCATTTCAATACCTCATCCTGAATTAGAGTGCCGGTTGTATTTTGTATTCCTTTATAATTTTGTAGTGAAACAATAATATAATTTTTATTGTTCTTACTTTTCACATAACCCGCCATTGACCTGACATTATCAATAATGCCAGTTTTTATTCGTGCACTACCGGGCGGAAGTATACCCTTCAGGCGTTTTCTAACCGTCCCATCAATACCGACCAGGGGTAATGATGAAAAATACTCAGGCTGGTAGGGACTTTGTAATGCGTGTTGTAGCAACATCGCAAGTGTATGAGCGGAAATTCGCGCACTACGTGAAAGACCTGACCCATTTTCAATGATCAATTCGGGGGCAGGGATGCCGATGTCTTGTAGCCAATCTGATATAACCATTCGAGCGGCAGTCTTGTTTCCGGGATTATTCTTATCCTCTTTACCTATAGTGAGTAATAATTGCCGAGTCATTACATTGTTGCTGTATTTATTGATATAGGTAATCACTTCGCTCAGTGGTATGGATGGCACAATATAAAATGGATTGTTGTCATCAATACTCGTCTCTCCATATTTTCCATTAATGGTGCCGCCCATGTCTTCCCACAATGCCTTGAAAACACCAAAGATATAATCACCATTAGCTAAAACGGTGCGCAACAACTCCTGATTACCACAGCGTCCTGGATAATTGCCGCTGAATTCGACCGTGGTGATAGAGCCTTGCTTAAGGACATTAAATTTTAATTGTCGATGTTTGCCTTTGCACGCACCCTTAACTAACTTTACCTTATTTCTGACTTGCAGATTTGAAGCCGGTGGATCCGCGTAGATGTGAAGTTTCTTATTCATGGGAACAAAGTGAAATTGATGTGCACGAAAATTCAACAATGCAGCATCAGGAAAGGTGTTGTAAACACGGTAAGGTTTATTATCAAAGTCTGCAGGCGAGCCATTTTCATCTTCAAAATATTCATTGTCGATGAGTAAATCACCATTAATATGTTGTATGCCACGATTACGCAGCGTAAATAACAAATGCCAGAATGTTTCTCTGACCAGAAAAGGATCTCCGCGTCCTTCAATGACTAAATTCCCATCAAGCGTGCCGTTATTTAATTTCCCATCAAGGTGAACATGAGTCTCCCAGGTGAAATTTGGGCCAAGAATATCAAGTCCGGCATAGGTAGTTAGTAATTTGATCACCGAGGCAGGGTTACGTGGTGTGTCAATGTTTAACGCTACCAGTGGGTCGCTTGAATCGAATTCCTGTATATAAAGACTCAGGGAATCTTTAGGTACTTTATGCTTTGCCAATATCTTGATAACAGAAGCGGGTAAGTGTTCGACGCTATGATCAGCAACAGCATCATTCCCAATTAAAATTGTGAGGCAGAAAAGTAGGTGAGGCAATTGGCCTCTCAAAATTAAATGAAAAAATGTCATATTGAATCAATATTTTTAAATTGTTTGTAAAGTAAAAAGCCACTCCAGATAAGGGCGATAAAAATAAGTGTTGCACCAATAGTATCAAATGTATTGGCTATTTCCCGATGTTTATCAATCTTATCAAACTCCGAGAGAATATTAGTCCAGTCATGAGAGCCGGGTCTGTCGGCACCTGTAAAACCACCTAATAATACTAACTTTTGATCTAAGGCATCATCTATATACGGCGCACAGTCCATAAAACTTTGGCCTAACCACCAAAGTCCAACTGATGCACCAAAGTTGTTTTTATTTTTTATAAGAAATGTCAGCATGACGACTACTGGCATTAATAGCTGCCCGAGTGTTCCCCCTAATTTTGTCATAAACCAGCCAAGCGGCATAAAAATAACATGCCCGGCTTCATGAAAAATAAGATTAACGCGGTGCATGTAAGAGCTACCAATTGCCAGCGGATTATTAATGAAATCCATATTGATAAATTGCCATCCCCATACAGCAATGCCAATAAAGACAAGTGCTCGGCCATAAAATATAAATGGGTTTACCTTGTCTTCTACATAAAACAGGCTTGAACAGATTATCTTTACTAACCCCGGACTATGAGAAATTTCAATTCTATTTCGTGTAGATTTTTGTGTCTCTGGAGACGAAAACTGTTGTTTCATCCATTTTGAAAAAATTATACCGCATGCTGGGCAGGTGTCGGGATCTGTTTTGTCACCTGTCTGGCGTTCATGCTTACACTTGGGGCAGGTAGTATACATTTATATCAATTAGTCCTTTCTTTCCCACAAGACCAACAAACGTCAAACTGGCCTTCAATTAATTCACCACACGGACATCTCCAGTCTTCTTGTTTAACCGCATTAGCAAGCACGTTGTCTATAAGACGTTTGGCAAAGACATAATCAGCCTCATCGTTCACCCAGACTTCAGGCCAGCATTCATTGATAGGTAGTTCACCAATCCCACTACTTAAGTTCATATTGCGTAGATGGCAATTAATTTCATTTGCTTCTAATAGGCTATGAACGTGCCCTGCCATTATCGTATTGTCGCTGCTGTAGACTTTCTTCATACAATTAATAAATAGACTAAAGAAACAACTGCTATCAGTATCGCTATGATGGCAAGAACAGTAATTCTATTTAGATGGGTAACAGTACTTTTCAGCTGCGTTGCAAGCGATTCATTTTGTCGGGCAAGTTCTTCGATCAATTTTATTTGTTCGACATTGGATTCGTCATTCGTATCCAGACGCTGATGAAGCCGCGCAACTTCTTCTTTTATACCTTCGATAGTTTCAGGTATTTCTTCCTCAGGTATATTGTTATTACTTTGGTCACGTATTAACTTTATCAAGCGTGTCGCGCCCTGAATTACGATCGGCGCTGTATTTAATATTGTGTTGATAGTGCTCAGGCTCATAATATTTTTTTTAGCCACGGATATCCTTGAGTGTTTCAGTTGCTGATTTGATTAAGAAAGTTGTGTCAACACCGGTGGTTAACAGAGTAAAGCCTCGTTCTTTGTATGGTAATACGGCTTCAGCGCTAACCCCAAAAAATCCCATGCTTACTTTAGCTGTCTGACAAGCTTTAACTATCTTATCTATAGCAGATTGAACCAAAGGGTGATTTATTTCTCCGGGCTTATCCAGACTTGCTGACAGATCATAGGGCCCAATAAGTATGGCATCAATACCTTGTAAATTTACGATCTCATTAATATTGTCAACTGCTTCACGGCTTTCCGCTTGCAAGATTACAGCAGTTTCATTGTTCGCGTGTTCAAGGTAATGTTCAAAATCTATCCCATATTTATGCGCACGGCCAATACCTATACCTCTATCGCCAGTAGGCGCATATTTGCAGTGTTTGATTATCTCTATTGCCTGATCTGCATTATGTACCTGCGGGACAATAACTCCGGCAGCGCCTATATCTAGTGCCTTTTTAATCCAGACCGATTCACCTTCAGGAACACGAATGACGCAATGAGTTGGGGCAGCGGCTTGTAACATGGATTGCGCTTGTTGTGGGTTGAAAGCGCCATGCTCGGCATCAATAAATATCCAGTCATAGCCTACATTGGCAAGTATTTCACATATCTCTGGCGATGGTAAGCTGACTAAAGTGCCCATTAAAACCTGTCCTGATCTTACTCGCTGGGCAAAATTATGTGTTTCCTTCATGGTGGATTATCTTCACAAATTTTGAAACATCTGATTTGAATGAGATAATACATGATATGGTTATTACAATGTATGCCGCGAGAGTGGCTTAACAGGAAACATCGACCATTCCCGTAAAATCAAAGGGATATTTCCCTGAATTTAATAGTCAATAACAACTAATACAAAAATTAAGAGTTTTATATGTCCGTCATTTCTGAAATACATCGACTCCAAACCTATATTGGAGAGCACATTATTGGCCAGGAGCAACTGGTTAACCGTTTATTGATTGCCTTACTGGCAGATGGTCACTTACTGGTCGAAGGTGCGCCAGGTTTGGCGAAAACCCGAGCGATTAAGGTCTTGGCCGATGGGATTGAAGGTGATTTTCACCGCATTCAATTTACGCCGGATCTATTACCCGCTGATTTAACCGGCACTGAGATCTATCGTCAGCAAGAGGGCAGTTTTGTCTTTCAACAAGGGCCTTTGTTTCATAATTTGGTACTTGCCGATGAGATTAATCGTGCCCCGGCCAAGGTTCAATCAGCTCTGCTCGAGGCTATGGCCGAACGGCAAATAACCGTGGGTAAGAAAACCTATACGCTACCGGACTTATTTTTGGTGATGGCAACACAAAACCCCATTGAACAGGAAGGGACTTATCCCTTGCCCGAGGCACAACTGGATCGATTCCTGATGCATGTGACTATCGGTTATCCCAGCGCTGAAGAAGAACACGGTATTTTAAAACTGGCGCGATCAGAAGCAAAGCAATCATCTGCCCCGGTAGTAATGACACCCGTTAAACAGCAGGATATTTTTTCTGCCCGTGAAGAAGTTCTGTCATTGCATATGGCGGACAATATTGAGCAGTATTTGTTACAGATTGTTCTCGCTACTCGAAATTCAAGTGTTTATGGCGATGATCTTAACCAGTGGTTGCAATACGGTGCCAGCCCACGTGCGACTATTACCCTGGATAGATGTGCCCGTGCGCATGCATGGTTACAAGAACGTGATTATGTCGGTCCTGAAGATGTTCAAGCTGTTGCTCACGAAGTCTTACGCCATCGTTTGATTTTAAATTATGAAGCGGAGGCAGAGGGCATTACGACCGATACTGTTATCTCAGAGTTAATATCACGTATCGCTGTACCCTGAGTATTATTGTTATGTCAGTAGTACCTGAACAAATCCCAACTCCGGCGAATATTACAACGGCAGGCTTGATCGCCTTGAGTAAAAAAAGCCGTAGTCTATCGCTTAAATCCGGGTTAATTGGCGCGCTGCAAGCGGGTGATTATCAATCGGCCTTTAAAGGACGGGGTATGGAGTACGATGAATCGAGATTGTATCAACCCGGTGATGATATTCGAAACATCGATTGGCGAGTAACAGCGCGGACGGGAAAAGCGCATACAAAATTATTTCGAGAAGAACGTGAACGGCCAGTTCATCTTTGGGTCGATTTTCGTGCACCGATGTTTTTTGCGACGCGTGGAAAATTCAAGGCGGTTATTGCGGCTGAACTTGCCAGTTTGTTTGCCTGGACAGCGCAACGGCAAGGTGATCGCGTTGGTGGCATAGTATTTTCTGATACGGTTCATCACGAATTAAAACCGCAACGTGGAAAATCGGCAGTACTAAGACTCATCAAACATATGGTTGAGCACCCTAGTTGGCAACAACCTGGTAGCAATGAAGAAAATCAACAAGGACTATTACATTCATTAATCAATCTGCGCCGCTTGGTAAAACCCGGCAGCATGGTCATCTTGTTAAGTGATTTTCGTGGGCTTGATGAAAACTGCCGTTCGCATCTTATTCGACTGCGACAGCATAATGAAGTGGTCATGGTGCATATCTATGATTGGCTGGAAGAGTTCTTGCCACCGGCAGGTAATTATCGAATCACGAATGGAAAACAAGAATTAGAATTTGATACACATAACCAAAAGCTCATAGATGATCACACGCATAAATTTAATTCGCATAAAGAGTTATTAATAAAGACGGCACGATCATGTCACATGAACTATCTGTGCTGTCGCACGGAAGACGACCCTGAAAAAGTAATTAGAGAAGGACTTCGATCAAGATGATGCAAGGGACTGATCCAGAGAGTTTGCCGCTGCGCGATATCCATTTGCCCGATCCTGTCTCGTGGTGGCCGCTGGCTCCAGGTTGGTGGGCGTTAATGGTATTGATCGTCATGGTGGTACTTTTGATAGCTTACTGCATTCGACGCTATCGCAATCATAAAATATCAGCACTCTATCTGGCCAAACAAGAATTAGAACGTATAAAAACGGATTTTAATATCAATCAGGATAAGTCAAACCTGGTAAAAGAATTATCGAAATTAATACGGCGTTTGAGTATCAGTATTTTTCCTCGTGAGGAGTCTGCGGGATTGACTGGGGAAGAATGGTTGAAATTTCTGGATCAATATTCAGACAAGAATGAATTCGGTAATGGAATTGGCCGGGTTTTGATCGAGGCGCCATATCAAGCCGATCCAGAATTTAGTGGTAATGAGTTGCTTGCACTAATTGCCTCATGGGTCGAGTCAGTTGCTAAAGGGAAGGGCAAGAAGAAATGATTCATTTCGAATGGCCCTGGCTTGTAGCGTTGTTACCCTTACCGATAATCATTCGTTTTCTATTACCACCTGCCGAAGTGGTTAATGAAGCTGCCCTACGTGTTCCTTTTCTCGCTGAATTTAGTACACATTCAAACGATGGTCATCATGTCGATGTTAAACGGCGATTGATCTGGTTGGCTATAATTGCATGGTGTTGCTTAGTCACCGCGGCTACACGTCCGCAATGGTTAGGAGAATTTATTGATATACCGATAAGCGGTCGTGACTTGATGCTAGCAGTTGATCTATCCGGCAGCATGGAAGAGGAAGATTTCATTTTAAATGAGGAACGCGTTAATCGACTAACGGCAACCAAATATGTTGCTGGGGAATTTATCGAGCGGCGTGTAGGTGACCGACTTGGATTAATTCTATTTGGTGAACAGGCGTATTTACAAACACCATTAACCTTTGATCGTTTAACCGTTAAAACATTGCTGTATGAATCCGCCATAGGACTAGCAGGAAAATCGACAGCAATTGGTGATGCGATTGGGTTGGCGGTAAAACGCTTGCGCGATCAAGATGAGAAAAGTCGAGTATTGATATTATTAACCGATGGGGCAAATACAGCAGGAGAAGTTGAGCCGCTCGCGGCAGCCGATTTGGCGGCTCGCGAAAACATGAAGATTTATACCATTGGTATCGGCGCAGATGAAATGATTGTGCGCTCAATCTTTGGCTCGCGACGTGTAAACCCATCTGCTGAACTCGATGAAAAAACCTTAAGTGCTATTGCAGATAAAACCGGCGGACGCTATTTTCGCGCGCGAGACACAGAACAACTAGAACAGATCTATGCCTTGTTGGATGAGCTTGAACCTATAGAAAAGGATGTTCAACGATTCAGACCGCAAACAGCATTGTTTTATTGGCCATTAGCTATCGGATTAGTACTAATGTGCATTGTTATGATGCTGCGACATTCCTCAGGGGTAGTTAATGCACGAGGTGAAGCGTCATGATGTCTGAATTTCACTTCATTCGTCCCTATTGGTTTCTTGCGCTTATACCGCTAATAATTCTCGTTTGGATGCTAGCTAAGCGACATTTAGTCAATAAACATTGGGAGAGTGTCTGCGACCCTGCACTATTACCTTATATATTAGTGGGTAGAACGGGTGCAAAAAAATACACCAACATTTCATTATTTGGGTTTGTAAGTTTATTAATGATCATTGCTCTCGCAGGACCTAGTTGGGAACGTTTACCCGAACCCGTATTTGAAAAAGAGTCCGCACTTGTAATTGCGATGGATCTCTCTTACTCAATGTATGCCGATGATATTAAGCCGAGTCGGCTTGAACGTGCTCGATTCAAGATATCTGATCTGCTGGACCTAAGACAAGAAGGGCAGACGGCTTTGATTGTTTACGCAGGTGATACCTTCACGGTAACACCGTTAACAGATGATATTAAAACGATTAAATCCCAGCTTACTGCACTGACACCACAGATCATGCCTGCCCCCGGAAGCAATACCGACATTGCCCTGGAAAAAGCCGCAGAGTTATTAAAACAGGCGGGTAACAGCGAAGGACATATATTGCTAGTGACTGATGAAGTCGACAGTCAGTTTGAGAAAAATTTTAGTAAAACGAATAGACGTGGCTATAAGGTATCTATATTAGGCATAGGGACTGAAGAAGGAGCCCCGGTGAAACTCGGCGATGGTGGCTTTTTAAAAGATAAAGCAGGAACGATTGTGATACCTAAATTAAATCAAGGAGTTCTTCGTTTATTGGCAAGTTCGGGTGGGGGATATTATGAAACAAGTCAGTTAGGTGATAGTGATATAGAACGGCTCAATCGACATTTTAATAGCGGCCTGGAAAAAACCAATGAAACAGAATCTCAATTCGAAACTGATCGATGGCGCGAGTTTGGTCCCTGGTTGATTTTATTGATCCTGCCGATTGTTGCATTTGGGTTTCGCCGTGGTTATCTCGCGATATTGGTTTGTGTCCTTGTCCAAATGCCTGATGATGCTATGGCATTCGAATGGGACGACCTGTGGTTGAATAAAAATCAGCAGGCCATGCGCGCCCTTGACAGTGAACAGGCTGAGTTAGCTTCTGAATTGTTTAATAATAAAGAATGGAAAGCAGCAGCAAATTATCGCAAAGGTGATTATGCAACCGTTGAAGAACTGTTAAATGAACAAGACGATACGCGTAGCATATATAATCGTGCTAATGCTATGGCGAAACAGGGACGCTATGAAGAGGCTATTGCAGCCTATGACGAGGTTCTGGAGAGCAAGCCAGAACATGAAGATGCGATATTTAATCGTGACTTGATTAAAAAGGAGCTGGAGAAACAACAGCAACAACAATCTGATTCAGATCAGAAGTCGGACGAAAAGTCGGATCAGCAAGAAAAAGAAGATTCAGAATCAAAACAACAGCAATCAGAGTCAGAACAAAAAGAATCAGACCAGCAAGAAAACTCCGAGGAACAACAGTCGTCACAACAGCAACAAGAAGAACAAGATAATTCAGAGCAACAACAAGACGGAAAACAACAAGAGATAGAAGAACAGCAAAAATCTGAACAAGAGAAGCAAGAAGAACAAGCAAAAGAATCTGGTGATAAAGAAGAAGAGGAACAGCAGCAAGCACAAGCCTCTACACAAGAAGAAAAAGAACTCGATGAAGAACAGCAGGCGACAGAACAATGGTTACGCCGAATTCCGGATGATCCTTCTGGATTATTAAGACGCAAATTTAAGTATCAATACCAACAACAAAATAGACGATCATCAAACAATGCAAAATATTGGTAAGTAAAAAATGAATTACAAACTATTAATCACATTATCATTATTGTTAATTAGCCAACTAGTGCTTGCAGAAATTACAGTTAAAGTAGATCGTGAACCAATCGTGGTCGATGAATCATTTCATCTTATCTTTGAAAGTGATCAAAAGGTTGATGCGAAACCTGATTTTAGTGCATTAACTAATTCATTCACGGTGCTCGATACGCGTCATCGTAGTAATACACAAATCACCAATGGCAAAATAAGCTATTCACAAATGTGGATAGTCACACTTATAGCAAACAAAACAGGAACTCTGGGTATCCCTTCAATTCGATTTGATAAAGAGTTAACCAGACCACTCGCTATCAATGTGCTAGCAGGGTCACCGACAACAAAGGGTAGTGCCACGGATAATATTTTTGTCGATGTTGAAGTAAACAGCAAATCGCCCTATGTACAGGCACAGCTTGTTTATACGGTCCGGTTGTATCGTGCAATAGTAACTAATAATGCCAGTCTTTCTGAGCCAGAAGTCACTGGAGGACAAGCGGTAATCAACAGACTTGGAGAAGACAGTAGCTTTGAAACACAACGTAATGGTAAACGTTACGTAGTCATCGAGCGCCAATACGTTATATTTCCTCAAAGCAGTGGGCCGATGACCATACAGCCTATCGTCTTTCAGGGGCAAACCGGTGGTGCGGGTGGTTTCTTTAGTTTTGATCGATTTAATCAACCAACATCTATTGTAAAACGCTCCAAGTCCTTAGAGATTAATGTAAAACCTATTCCGGATTCTTTTACGGGAGATACTTGGTTGCCAGCCAATCAATTATCTATTGAAGAACAATGGTCTGTTGACCCATCAAAACTGGAACAGGGTGAAGCGACAACGCGTACCTTGACACTAAAAGCAAATGGTCTGGCGGCGAGTCACCTACCTGAAATAAAGAGTAATCTACCAGACGCACTAAAGCAGTATCCCGATCAGCCAGAGTTTGAAGAGTCGAATAATACGGATGGTTATATTGGTGTCCGACGCGACAAGATGGCGATAATCCCAACAGAGGAAGGTGATTACACCTTGCCCGCAATAAAAATCCCCTGGTGGAATACGGATACCGACAAAATGGAAATTGCAGAATTACCCGAACGCAATATTCATATAGAAGGCAGTACCGCACCAGTACCGGAAAATAATGTAACAAAGCAACAGTCAACTACAGATCAGGCCGGAGCAACTGATTTAGAAAATAATCAACAAAATAATTTAGCACCGATTACATTAACGAAAGAAGAACCCCACTGGAAATGGGTGAGTTTATTTTTCTTTGTGTTATGGCTTTTAACAGTGATTCTCTTCTGGAGAAGTAAACGCAATACTTCTGCTGTTGATACCAAGGCAGAAGTAAATATCTCTAAGCGCAAGCAACTGAAGAAAATACAACAAGCTTGTAAAAGCAATGCCAAAAAAGAGACTCAGCAAGCCTTGCTCGACTGGGCTAATAGTCATTGGCCGGATAAAACAATAAACAATCTGAATGCGCTCAAAGAATACAGCGAGGAAGATTTTAAATTAAAGTTGGATGAGCTTAATAATTGTCTCTATGGCAGTTCAACATCGCAATGGGACGGCTCAAGCTTCTTTAAAAGTTTTGAATCACAGTCTTTCGATAAGAAACAATCAAAAGTTATCAACGGCAAGCTGGAGCCTTTATATAAAACATAAAACGTGACAGAAAAAATTGCCCTATTGATATCAGCTATGCGTGATAAACGCACGCCCTGGTATGCAAAAGCAATTGTCATTCTGACCTTGGCTTACATTATTAGTCCAATAGATATCATCCCCGACTTTATCCCTGTTATTGGTCTGCTCGATGAAATTATATTAATCCCGATAGCCTACAGTATTGTGATGGAGTTAATCCCGGAAGAAGTGAAAGCAGAAGCAACATCAGCGAACATCGAACAGGATAATCATTCCGGGCTGAAGATACTTGGCATTGTTACAGTAATAATGATTTGGTTAGCACTGATTTTCACTGCATACTTCCTCATTAAGTAACTGTTAGTTTTTAAGATAAAGATGCCATTCACTCCAATACACATGGGCCCCGGAATATTCATCAAAGCTATTTTGCAAAGTAGTTTTAGTCTTATGGTTTTCGGGTGGACTCAAATCATAATGGATATACAACCTCTTGTCGTTCTAATTACTGGTGAAGGTCATCTTCATGGCTTTACGCATACTTACATTGGTGCTGTATTGTTAGCAATATTTTCTGCATTAAGTGGTAAATACCTCTCTGAAATTGGACTTATGTTTCTTGGCTTAGCTAAAGGCGAACCAATTAAAATAGTTTGGTGGGTATCTTTTCTCAGTGCATTCATAGGCAGTTTTAGTCATGTCTTCCTCGACAGTATTATGCATGCCGACGTTGAGCCATTTTATCCAATGACACTAGATAATCCTTTTCATGGGATTGTATCTGTATCAGCTTTGCATAAAGTGTGTTCATATTCTGGGTTAATCGGGGCGGGAATTTATTATGCAATCAGTTGGCGCCTCAAAAAAACTTAATAAGTCGAAGAGCCCTGATACAGAAAATCTGTTAGGTCAGCGTCGGTATTTGATGCATTTATTTTAAACAAAGGAGAAAAATATGCCTCAATTTGTCATCTTTTATCTAGGCGGTAATCAGCCCTCTAGTCCGGAAGAACGAAAGCAACATTTCTCGGAATACATGCAGTGGATAGCTTCATTGGGTGACGCTGCGGTCAGCCCTATGAATCCACTAAAGAATAAAAATACTGTGAATTCAGATCGTAGTGTTACTAGGGGCGGTACAACGACAATGTCCGGTTACACTATCATTGAAGCAGAATCAATGGAGTCGGCATTGGCTAGTGCCAAGGCTTGTCCTTTTCTTGATATTGGTGGTTCGCTTGAGGTATCTGAACTAGTAGTGATGTCAGGTCAAAAATAAACACAGGTAAAATTTGCGTGTTATTTATTTGAAACACTTTAACGGCTTTTTCTCTTTAATCGCTCGTTACCCTTTTTTCCTCCGGTCTCATCAAACCATCCACCGCTGTTGCCCTGCTTTTCGATAACCTCTTTTTGTACGTCAACATTCTCTGCTATTTTTTCTGGAGAAAACTCTTTTCTGAAATAAGCTTGGCAACTATTCGTTGCAATCTTGAGTGCTTGATCTGATTGTTCCTGACTCATACCGTCGACTACATCAGATTTTAATTGGGCAACGAGTGAAACTGCATGTCGTAAACACGCTTTATTAATTTGTTTATCCAGATCATTGGCGAATAAAGAGGGTGAATACAGACTAACGGCGAATAAGAAAAGAAATAGTTTCATAAAAATACTCTTTGGTTAAGTTTTAAGTACAGAGATACATAGGCTTATCCAGGCTAATATAAATAATAGGCCACCTAATGGTGTTATCATCCCTAGCCAGCGTAAGTTAAAAATGCTCAATAGGTAGAGGCTACCACAAAATAGCATGATCCCCACAGCCATCATGTAGCCGGCACTTTTCAGCCATATGTTTACGGAGATGTTCATTGCTAAGATGCCAATAAGAATCAAGCCTAAAGCATGATAGAAATGATATTCGATGCCAGTTTGATAGACTTTTAATAAAGATTCTTCCATGCGCGATTTTAGTGCATGGGCGCCAAAGGCGCCCAGCATGACGGCTAATGCAGCGTTAGCTGAACCAAGTATTAGAAATAACTTGGCAGTGAAATTGAATTCATTCACTTTTTAATAAAGCGTAAGGTCATGCGATCACTTTCGCCTATTGCGGTATATTTATCTTTATCGACATTCTTCAGACGATAACTAGGCGGTAGTGTCCAAACGCCTTCTGGGTGATCTCGTGTATCTTTAGGGTTAGCATTAATTTCAGATGAGCCCATCAATTCAAAACCGTGCTTTTCCACTAAATCAATTAAATAAGATTTTGGGATATAACCTTTTTCTGCTGATGCCTTTGGATCACTACCTTTAGATGCACGGTGTTGTACAACACCTAAGACCCCGCCCGGTTTTAAGACACGACTGAAGGCAGCGTAGATATCTTCTATGCCACCATAACGGATCCAGTTATGCGAATTTCGGAACGTAAGTACCATATCCATTGATGCATCCGGAATTGCCTTGAGGTAGCTGTCTTCCTTAAATAAAACAACATCGACCTTGCCATAGACATTGGGTTCGGCTTCTATCTTCCTTACGAAATCTTTATGTACGTTTGCGAGGTATTTTGATTTATTATCCGCCCCAAAACTGGCCACGGTAAGGTGTCCTTTCTCGGCGAGGTAGGGTGCGAGTATTTCCGTATACCAACCACGACCGGGTAATATTTCCAGCACATTCATTGACGGGCTTATATCAAAAAACCGTAAGGTTTCTTTTGGATGACGATAGATATCACGGGCTTTGTTTTCGGCGCTTCTATTTGTACCGTTGACTGCAGCATCAAGTCCATGGCCATCAGCATGTGCATTGAGTGTCATTAGTGAAAATAATGTGTATGTAATGATTAGAGTTCTAGTTAATGTCATCTTGTTTATCCTTATTAATATCTATTGTTAATTCTTTTCCGCCAAATTCATGAATTAGATCATACGCTCGTATAGTCACTTTATTGACCTCTTTTGGTATTGTGACTGTCATTGAACGAGTAAACGGTTGTTAATTAATGTGTGGGTGTTGCAATATGCGCGCGCCTAATTTTATCCCGTCTGGACTGAGTACTTCCCATGCCTTAGCGAAATGATTCCAGTCTTCATCAGTATGCTGTACGGTCACTTTAAAACGATAAAGATCACCACCGACATATTCTACTTCTGCAGATAATACATCTGCCTCGCCAGCAAGACTAGTTATTGGCAGTGAGAGAATTAGCAGACTTAAAAGTGCATTACGCATATCATTAACATTTTAATCGCCTCGATTAGTATTACGCTATGAATGAATCTATGGACAAGCATTCCAAAACGCAAGTTCCTGTAAAACTATTATTAAATCCCGCACATTGTCTGTCGCTAGGGTTTGGCAGTGGTCTTGCACCAAAAATGCCCGGCACGATGGGTACTTTAATTGGTGTAGTGTTTTTTATTCTATTGCCTGTACTGGATTGGAAACTCTATTTTGGCATCGTTGCTTTGGCATTTATCGTCGGTGTTTTATTATGTGATTACACGGCAAAAGCGCTGAATGTCCATGATCATCCAGGCATCGTCTGGGATGAAATTGTGGGATATTTCATTACCATGTTTATGGTACCAAAGAGCTGGTTTTGGATAGCGATCGGGTTTGTCTTATTCAGGGTTTTCGATATTCTTAAGCCTTGGCCTATATCTTTAGCAGACAAGAAGGTGCATGGTGGCTTTGGAATCATGTTGGATGACGTCATTGCTGGCGTTTTTGCATTGATAATTATTCAAATAACTCTATATTTGTTATAAAGTTAAGCAAATTAGCTCAAAAATACTTTAAATTAACTTGAGAACACATGCCTAATAATAAAGTTACATTTATCTTTATTTTTATCTTCTGGCTTATTTCGATGCCGAGTCAGGCAGATATCTATAAATATGTGGATAAGCATGGTCGCGTCATCCTGACTGATAAACCATCACATACTGGATATAAGCGTCTGGTTAAAACATGGAAAGGCTGGGAAGAAGCAAAGTTACCGAAGAATTTTAATTGGGTAAAAAATCAGGCAAAGTTTGACCCAACGATAAGAAGCGTCGCGAAGATGTACAAACTTCCGCACACGTTATTACACGCTGTCATCACAGCTGAATCGTCTTATAACCCGAATGCGATCTCGCGTGCCGGTGCAGTAGGGTTGATGCAATTAATGCCGGCAACTGCAAAACAGTATGGAGTGAGTAATCGGCGTGATCCAAAACAAAATATCTATGGCGGTTCACGTTATTTGCGGTATCTATTAAAGCTATTCAAAAATGATTTAACACTGGCACTAGCAGCTTATAACGCTGGAGAAGGCGCTGTAAAAAAATACGGCAATAAGATTCCACCGTATAAAGAAACTCGTAACTACGTCAAAAAAGTCATTAAGTACTATAAGAAATATCGTGGTTCAATGAGTTAAGCAATAAGCCAGGTATGTAATAATCTGCCTGGGACAAAAGTAAAAGCGCCCGCTATTACTAAGCCACCAAAATATAATCCCAGCATATTCATACGATGTTTCTGGATGTCTCCTTTACGTATGGCGATATATGCAGCAGGTACAGAATAAAAAACTAGTAAAGCAAATAAATGAATGAAGCCGAAATGTCCAAGTAGTGTAGGACCAACCTCAGCGGACATAAAGAGAGTTACCGTTGCGGTGAGCAACATTAACAGCATATAAAACTTCCCAAGTATTTTATGTTTTGAGGAACCTTTCTGATTTAACAAGAGAAATGTTCCAAGTAAAAATGCGGGTAAAATTGTGGCTAAATGTAGATATGTTAATTGAAGGTATGTCACTAGATATCAAGCAGGCTAATTTAAAGGCTAGTTTGTTAATAGTGAATTATTTCTAATGCCTTGTCTTGCCCGCTTTGCATCAGGAATCTTTTTTCCAATTTCCCCAGACATTATCAGGTATTGTTGGGCTCGCGTTTGACGGTGAATCGTCTTGGTGCCCAGACTTTTTTGGGATTATTTTAGCCGGTGACCCAGGCTGTTGATCAAGAGGAATGGTTCTGTCTCGTGGAGGCAGGGCATATTGGTCGTCATCTGGTCTCGGCAATCGTTTATACTTATATAGATAAAAACCTTCTACTTTTTCCCGAGCCCAAGGCGTTTTACGCAGGAACTTCAAGCTTGATTTGATACTGGGGTTACTTTTGAAACAATTAAGATTCATGGCATCGGCCAAGTCTTCCCAAGAGTAATGGTCTAGCAACTCTGTTAATAACACTTCAAGCTTGACACCATGAAGCGGGTTATTTTTTTGAACTTCAATCTTGGGTTTTTCTGAATCAGGCATTGTATTGTTTATTAAGTGTTAATAATAAATCTGTTAAGAAATTTTATTCATCAGTCACACAACCTTCAGATGCAGACTTCACATTCTTGATATATTTAAACAGAGTGCCACGTGTGGCTTTGTATGCGGGCATTGTCCATTCGCTTTTACGTTTTTCCATTTCCTCATTTGATATGTCAACATCAATGGAGTTTTTATTGGCATCAATGTTAATGGTATCTCCATCTTTAACCAGAGCAATGGGACCACCTTCCTGTGCTTCTGGTGCAACATGACCAATGATAAAACCATGTGAACCGCCAGAGAATCGACCATCGGTGATCATAGCAACATCCTTACCCAAACCGGCACCCATCACGGCAGAAGTGGGCTTTAACATTTCAGGCATACCGGGTCCACCTTTCGGACCTTCGTAACGAATGATGATGACATCACCTTTCTCAATTTTATTATCTTCCAGTGCCTTGATCATATCTTCCTCAGAATCAAACACTCGCGCTGGGCCGGAGAAGGTTAAGCCTTCTTTACCAGTGATCTTGGCAACCGAGCCTTCCGGGGCAAAGTTACCTTTTAGAATACGAATATGACCTGAATCTTTAATGGGTTTCTCCAAAGGCTTGATAATGTCTTGTCCTTGGTTCAGGTTCGGGACATCAGACAGGTTTTCTTTAATTGTTTTTCCGGTAACGGTGAGGCAATCACCATTGATTAAACCGTTCTCCAGTAGATATTTCATCACTGCCGGGATGCCACCGATGTTGTGTAAGTCTTCCATTACATACTGACCACTCGGTTTTAAGTCAGCAATGAAAGGGATACGATCACTGACCGCTTGAAAGTCATCGAGGGACAAATCCACATCAACTGCACGCGCCATGGCGATCAAATGTAATACCGCATTGGTTGAACCACCGAGCGCAATAATGATGACCATTGCATTTTCAAAAGCTTCACGTGTCATGATGTCGCGTGGCTTAATGTCCTTTTCAAGCAGGATTTTAATTGCTTCTCCCGCTCTTAAACATTCTTCTTCCTTACCCGGGTCAACTGCCGGAGTGCAAGAAGAATAAGGTAGTGACATACCTAGCGCTTCAATAGCAGAGGCCATGGTATTAGCGGTATACATGCCACCGCAGGCACCTGGGCCCGGGCAAGATTTCTTGACCACTTGCATGCGCTCATCATCATTTATGCTGCCAGCAATGAATTCACCATAAGCCTGAAAGGCGGAGATGATATCCAGTTTTTGTTCTTTATGATGACCGGGTTTAATAGTGCCGCCATAGACCATGAGCGATGGTCTATTGAGACGTCCCATTGCTATTAAACAACCGGGCATATTTTTGTCGCAACCGGGAATAGAAATGTTAGCGTCATACCATTGCGCAGCCATGACTGTTTCAATGGAATCCGCGATAATGTCTCGAGACTGTAATGAATAACTCATGCCATCCGTGCCATTTGATATGCCGTCGCTGACACCAATGGTGTTGAAACGCATACCGATAAGCCCTGCCTTAATGACTCCTTCTTTGACCTTGGCTGCCAGATCATTCAAGTGCATATTACAGGTATTACCCTCGTACCAGACACTGGATATACCCACTTGAGCCTTGTCCATATCTGTCTCAGTCATTCCGGTGCCATAAAGCATAGCTTGGGAAGCGCCCTGGGATTTATGTTGCGTAATGGTGGATGAGTATTTGTTCAGTTTATTAGCCATTTTTAAATTACATTTCAGTCAGTTAGCAAAGGTGCGTTAGAATACATGGACTTGCAGGAATCATAAAGAATAAAAAAAGATAATAACATGAGAAGAACGCCTAAATTTGAAGATTGTTTTGCGGAGTTGATCCGTTTGCCCACAGTCAGCAGCATCGACCCGGCACATGACCTGAGTAATCGTGGTGTTATTGATGCACTCGCGAATTGGTGCGACGCGCTTGGCTTTACCTGCGAAATTATCCCTGTTAGCGACAATCCGGAGAAATGCAATTTAATTGCCAAGAGGGGAGGAGACCAAAGCGATAGCAATAGTAATGCTGGACTTGTTTTATCCGGCCATACGGACACCGTACCTTATGATCTGAGTGGCTGGGATACCGACCCATTTACCTTGACCAAGAAGAATGATTGCTACTATGGATTGGGTACGGCAGATATGAAGAGCTTCTTTCCCATTATTCTCGAAGCATTGGAAAGACTTGCTGATACTAAATTTAGTAATCCAATCACTATTGTCGCAACGGCTGATGAAGAAAGCACCATGTCAGGTGCGAGGTTAATACAAGAACAGAATAAAGTGGCAGGTCGTTATTGTATTATCGGTGAGCCGACAGGGCTGAAACCAATATATGCGCATAAAGGCATTATTATTGAAGAGATTAAAATACTGGGTCGTTCGGGACATTCAAGTGATCCAAACTTAGGTAATAGTGCACTTGAAGGTATGCATGATGTTATCTCGACATTGCGTGCATGGCGCGATGATTTGCAAACTGAGTTTATAAATGGAGATTTTCAAATACCGGTTCCAACAATGAACTTCGGCAGAATACATGGTGGTGATAGCCCTAATCGTATTTGTGCCAGTTGTGAATTATCTCTGGATTTAAGAATGTTGCCGGGCATGAATCTTGAAGAATTGAATGAAAAATTACGGGATAAAGTTCGGGAGACATTGGTGGCATCGGGTTTAAAAGTTGAGTTTAATGCAATGTTTGATGGTGTCCCGCCAATGCAGACCTCAAGAAACAGTGAGATAATAACGTTAAGTGAACAATTGACAAACAATGCTTCTGAAACGGTTGCATTTGGTACAGAAGGACCTTTTTATAATGATATGGGCATTGAGACTGTTATTCTCGGGCCCGGTGATATTGACGTCGCGCATCAACCGAATGAATATTTACAGATTAATAGAATTGAACCGATGATTAATATTTTGTCAAAATTGCTTAATCATTTTTGTGGGCCAAAGTAGTGAACCAATAATAGTGAATAAGAATAATGGATGATAAAAACGCTTTTGTAGAGTGCTTCAGGGGCGCAGCACCCTACATACATGCACATACGCGCAAAACATTCGTTTTGCAAATGGGTGGTGATGTTGTTGCGTCTGATGGCTTTTCAAATTTGATTCATGATTTGGCCTTGCTAAATAGTCTGGCGATAAAACTGGTTATTGTCTTCGGTGCAAGACCGCAGATAGATAAAATATTAAAAGAAAGAAATATTACATCAGAATATTGTGGTGCTTTACGTGTCACCGATGAGACTTCGATTAGTAGTGTGACGCAGGCAGTTGGTGATGTAAAAATTAAAATTGAAGCATTGTTATCGATGGGATTGCCAAACTCGCCGATGGCAGACTCTGCCATCAAAGTTGCTTCTGGCAATTACGTAACAGGTAGACCATATGGCGTTCTTGATGGTGTTGATCTTAATCTTACTGGTAGGGTCAGAAGCATAGAGAAAGAAACTATCAACACCCGACTCGAAGCTGGTGAGATAGTATTGATAACCCCATTGGGTTATTCAACAACCGGTGAGGTCTTTAATCTCAGCTCAATTGAAGTCGCGACACAAGTTGCTATTGATCTGGCGGCGGACAAACTCATCATGTTTAATAATTCTCAAATATTAAAAGATGATAACGGAGAAACGATTAGGCAGTTTACCTGTAATGAAGCTAAAGCCAGACTTGGTGATGAGGGCGCAAAAAACATTGATGAGACACCGGCTACAGCGTTAGCACAAGGCATTAAAGCCTGCGAGTCTGGTGTTAAACGGGTTCATTATGTTGACCAAAATATTGATGGTGGTCTCTTGCACGAACTCTTTACGCTTGATGGTGTAGGGACATTATTAACAAGCGCACCATACGACACTATTCGTCAGGCAACAGTGAATGATATTGCCGGTATCTATGAGTTGATCGAGCCCTTGGAGCAACAAGGGATACTTGTTGTACGTACACTGGATAAGATTGAAGTTGATATTGATGATTACATTGTACTGGTTCGTGATGGTACCGTTATCGCTTGTGCCGCATTACATGATTACCCTAAAGAAAAGGTAATGGAATTGGCATGCGTTGCCGTACATCCTGATTATCAAAATCAATCGATGGGTGAAATGCTATATAAGTCCATTGAAGCACTGGCGCTGCATAATGGTGCTAAGACATTATTGGCGTTAACCACACAAGCAGAACATTGGTTTATTGAAAGAGGCTTTGTCGAAACTGAGATCAGTTCATTACCGCTTGAAAAGCAGGAAATTTACAATTATCAACGCAACTCAAAGGCATTGGTAAAAAAATTAAAAGCTTGATGTTTCAGAAGGCGGTTAAACAGCGCCTTCTAACTCTTCTTCTTTTATTTCAACGGCAATATCGTCGTTTTCAATAGTGATAACAACATGACCTCCATGCGCTAGTTCGCCAAATAGTAGTTCTTCGGCCAAGGCACGTTTTACCTTTTCTTGGATCAACCGTGCCATAGGGCGTGCGCCCATAATCTTGTCGTAACCATGAACTGCTAACCATTCGCGAGCTTCTTCCGTGATATCAACAGTAACTTTCTTCTCTTCAAGTTGTGCTTCTAGTTCAATCAGGAATTTATCGACAACATTCGCAATGGTGCGTTTATCCAATGCATTGAATTGGATAATGGCATCCAATCGGTTACGGAATTCAGGGCTGAACATTTGTTTAATGCTTGCCATAGCATCGCTAGAATGATCTTGCGTTGTAAAACCTACAGATGCACGGCTCATTCGATCAGCGCCTGCATTTGTAGTCATGACTATGATGACATTACGGAAATCTGATTTACGACCATTGGCATCGGTTAGTGCGCCGTGATCGAATACTTGCAGCAGGATATTAAATACATCCGGGTGCGCTTTCTCTATTTCATCGAGTAATAATACGCAGTGTGGTTGTTTGTTAATAGCATCAGTCAATAATCCACCTTGATCGAAGCCAACATAACCAGGAGGTGCGCCTATCAGTCTTGAAACAGTATGACGTTCCATATATTCAGACATATCAAAACGGACCAATTCAACGCCCATTTGTATCGCGAGTTGACGAGTGACCTCTGTCTTACCTACACCTGTTGGGCCAGCAAAAAGAAAATTACCAATTGGTTTATTTGGATTGCCCAAGCCAGAACGTGACATCTTAATTGCATTAGATAAAGTGCTTATAGCCTCGTCTTGTCCAAACACTACCATCTTAAGATTACGTTCAAGTTTTCGAATAACATCTTTATCAGAAGATGATACTGTCTTGGCTGGGATGCGTGCAATCTTGGCAATGATATTTTCAATATCATTCACGCCTACGGTTTTCTTTCGTTTTGATGGCGCTAATAATTGTTGGGCTGCACCGGCTTCATCGATGATATCAATTGCCTTATCAGGTAATTGACGATCATTAATATAACGTTCGGTCAGTTCAGCAGCAGTGCGTAAAGCCTGATGGGTGTATCGAATTTGATGATGCTCTTCGAAACGTGATTTCAAGCCTTCAAGGATTTTCACTGTTTCATCAATCGAAGGTTCTGCCACATCGATCTTCTGAAAACGCCGTGCAAGCGCGCGATCTTTTTCAAAGATACCACGATATTCCTGATAGGTGGTTGAACCAATACATTTCAAATCGCCCGAGGCTAAAACAGGTTTTAGAATATTTGATGCATCCATCACACCACCTGAAGCAGCACCTGCACCAATGATGGTATGAATCTCATCTATAAACAGTACGGTATTAGGTTGTTTCTTTAATTGAGTGATGACACCTTTCAAGCGTTTTTCAAAATCACCGCGGTATTTAGTCCCAGCTAATAAGCCGCCTAAATCAAGTGAGTAAATGACAGAGTCTAATAAGACTTCAGGCACATCACCATCAACGATCAATTTTGCCAGGCCTTCTGCGATAGCTGTTTTACCAACACCCGCTTCACCAACATACAAAGGATTATTCTTGCGACGACGACAAAGTATCTGGATTGTGCGTTGTACTTCAGTTTGTCTACCGATAAGAGGATCGATCTTGCCTTGTATGGCTTCTTCATTAAGATTAACAGCATACTTTTCAAGCGGGCTCTCAGAAGAGTCATCTTGATTTGAGCCATCCTCTATATCATTTACGTTCTCTTCATTTTCATGTTCATCATTTATTTTGGCGATGCCATGTGCAATGTAATTAACAACATCTAACCGAGCTACATTTTGCTGGCTTAGAAAATAAGCTGCGTGTGATTCACGTTCGCCAAAGATTGCAACCAATACATTAGCGCCGGTTACTTCTTTTTTGCCAGAAGATTGCACATGAAAAACGGCACGTTGTAATACTCTTTGAAAACCTAATGTAGGCTGTGTATCGCGGTCATCATCATCTTCTATGATAGGAGAGTTTTCTTGTATAAAACTTATCAAATCACTGTGAAGACTATTCAGGTTTGCGCCACAAGCTTTGAGTACATTAGTGGCGGACATATTATCAAGCAACGCAAGCAGAAGATGTTCAACGGTCATAAATTCATGGCGCTGTTCTCTTGCTTCTCTAAATGCATTATTAAGTGTTTGTTCTAGTTCTTTATCAAGCATATTGAGTCACCTATTAGGCTTTTTCCATGGTACAAAGGAGTGGATGTTGATTTTCTCTTGAATAATCATTTACCAGTGAAACTTTTGTTTCTGCAATTTCATGGGTGAATACGCCACATACACCTTTACCATGCGTATGAATTTCTAACATGATGCGGGTTGCGTTTTCTCTTTCAACCGAGAAGAACACCTCAAGGATATGAACAACGAAATCCATTGGTGTGTAATCATCGTTTAGCAAAATGACTTTATATAGTGGCGGCCGTTTGACTCGCGGCTTGGCTTCTTCGACAGCCAAGTCATCATCAAAAGTATTGTCAGCTTTGTCTGACATAGCTATTTAACGTTAAACTCTTGTGATTTTAATGTATGCATTTTTTTCATAATCTCGTGTGCTAATAATGATACGTTCTCATGGTTACTTTCAAGTCATTTTTCTAAATTTATTGAGGCATAATTTATGCCACTACTTAATATTGTGACTACTGGCTGAATATCAAGTTCTGTATTTTTTTTCTTACGGTTTTCCTCTGTCCTGAACAACTCCATTGCTTGTGGATCAATACATTGAATGAATTCACGCGCAGCTGGCGATAGAACCTTGCCTTTACGCAGAAATAAACCATAGGTCCTTTTAGGAAAAAACTGAGTTAATGGCACACGCTCAAGGCTTTCATTACCTGATAGACAAATGTCCGTGACTATCGACACGCCCAAACCATTCTCTACGTATTTCTTTAGCACTTCCCAACCGCCGGCTTCTAAATTTACTTTGTAATCAACATTATATTGTTTAAACACTAAATCAACCATTTGCCAGGTAGACATATGTTGCGGCGATAAAATCAGCCCATATTGGCTAATGTCATGCATGCTTAGTTGTTTTTTTGTCGCCAGTGGATGACCGATTGGGGTGATTAAAACAGGCTCAAATGTGTAAATTGGCAGATAAGCGACGTCATTAGGGACGTTTAGTGTGGATCCGATGGCAAAATCAACCTCGCCATTACGTACTTTTTCAACACCGATAGCCGCAGCACAATTATTGAGCTTAATATGGATATCCGGGAATGAATCTGTATAGCGTTTGATGATGTCCGGCAGTGTATAAAGGATGATTGCCTCGACAGCGGCAATATTCAGGCTGCCGATAACAGAATGCTTACACTTCTCTTCAAAACTCTGCGGTAGCGTTTCCAGTCCCTCTACCAATGGTAATGACATCTCAAATAAAATATCACCTTCCGCGGTTAATTCAATTCTAGGGCCTTTTCGCAAAAATAACTTTTGCTCTAGATCTTTCTCAAGTGATTGAATTAAAAGGGAAATAGATGGCTGACTGAGAAACATTTGTTCAGCGGCTTTGGACATACTTTTGAATTGCGCAGTGAAACAGAATGCTCGCAATTGTTTAAGGCGGTTTTGTTTATAATAGAAACGGTCCATAAGTCACTATTATAGTTCAAGTATAAGTATTATTAATACTTATTATTAACATAATTAGCTTGCTAAATAGTAGATATCTCATTATTTTTGCAGTCCCTAAAATTTAGCGCCATATTTTTAGATGTGGCGGACTTGAAAACATTGGGACATGAGTCGAATTTGAGCGACTCGTCTTTATACGAAGCAGGAGGTGTATCCATGAGCAGTAGAGAACAACAAATTAAAGATTTAGAAAAAGACTGGGCAACGAATCCACGTTGGGCAAATGTTAAACGTGATTACAGTGCTGAAGACGTTGTACGTCTGCGCGGCAGTGTCCAGCCTGAGCATACCCTTGCAAAAAGAGGTGCTGAAAAGCTTTGGGAAAAAGTGAATGGCACATCTAAAAAAGGCTATGTGAACGCTTTTGGTGCTATTACTGCGGGTCAAGCGATGCAACAAGCTAAAGCAGGTTTGGAAGCAGTGTATTTATCAGGTTGGCAGGTTGCTGCCGACGGTAATACTTCTGAAACCATGTATCCAGATCAATCTTTGTATGCATACGATTCTGTTCCAACTATGGTTCGTCGTATCAACAACACCTTTAAACGTGCTGATGAAATCCAATGGAAAAACATTGCAGATGGCAAAGTATCTGAAGAAGATGCTATCGATTTCTTCCTGCCTATCGTAGCTGACGCTGAAGCCGGTTTCGGTGGTGTTTTGAACGCGTTTGAATTAATGAAGAACATGATTTCCGCTGGTGCGGCTGGCGCTCACTTTGAAGATCAACTTGCTGCTGTTAAGAAGTGCGGTCACATGGGTGGTAAAGTATTGGTTCCAACTCAAGAAGCAATACAAAAGTTAACTGCGGCTCGTATGGCGGCAGACGTTATGGGCACACCTACTATTGTTTTAGCGCGTACTGATGCTGAAGCAGCAAATTTGGTAACCAGTGATTTTGATGCTAACGATAAACCTTTCCTAACGGGTGAACGTACACCTGAAGGTTTTTACCGTGTTAAAAATGGTTTGGAACAAGCGATTAGTCGTGGTGTTGCTTACGCGCCTTACGCTGATTTAGTTTGGTGTGAAACAGGTGTGCCTGATATCGGATTTGCACGTGAATTCGCGGAAGCGGTACAAGCGGCCGTTCCTGGTCAGTTGATGTCTTACAACTGTTCGCCTTCTTTCAACTGGAAGAAGAACCTAAACGACTCACAAATTGCCAGCTTCCAGGAAGACTTGTCAGCGCTAGGTTATAAGTTCCAATTCATTACTTTGGCTGGTATTCACTTGAACTGGTACCGTACTTTTGACTTTGCATACAACTATGCACGTGGCGAAGGCATGAAGCACTACACCCAAATGGTTCAAGAGCCTGAATTTGAAGGTCGCGATCGTGGATATACTTTCGTGTCTCATCAGCAAGAAGTGGGTGCTGGTTACTTCGATGATGTTACCACCGTAATTCAAGGTGGTGCCTCTTCCGTAACCGCATTAACCGGTTCTACTGAAGAAGCACAGTTCGACGAAAAATAATTTTTCGTAACTCGAGAAGTACACAAAAACCGGAGCTTGCTCCGGTTTTTTTATTTACAGGAATGTAATGTTAGGGTTATTTTACCGACACCAACAGTAGGCGCTTTAAGCGGTGTCGTGAGAGGACACGACTGCATGGATGCGGGAGATAGAAGGAATCAGGAGGCTAAGTAGAGGAAGTCCGAAGCGGCGATTGAGTATGAAATGTTAGCTGCCATTCCTCTGTCTGATTTCAATTAATGTGTTCTGTGACCGGCAAAGGCAATCTTATCAAGATAGGCAAGTAGCAATGCTGAAACAACGAAAGTCATATGAATGATGACATACCACATTAATTTGTTATCAGGTATTTGACTGACTTCCATAAATTTTTGTAACAAGTGAATTGATGAGATTGCGACAATTGATGCAGCAACTTTCAATTTCAATGTTCCTGCATCCAACTTGCCATGCCAATCCAGTTTTTCATCACCTTCATCGAGATCAATTTTCGATACAAAGTTTTCATAACCACTGAACATAACCATGACGATCAAACTTCCCACCAGTGACATGTCAATTAGTGACAAGATAGAAAGAACCAAATCTGATTCACTCATAGAGATTACTATAGTGAATGTATGAATTAATTCCTGAAAAAATTTGATGCCTAATGCAATCAGAGAAAAAGATAAACCAAGATATATAGGCGCTAGTAACCAGCGACTGGAAAATAAAATTCGTTCTATAAATTTTTCTATCATTTCTTAATCTTTAAGTAGTTGTTCAAGAATATTGGTGTAAATGTTTGTTAATTTTTCAAGGTCATCAACTTTCACGCATTCATTAACTTTATGAATAGTGTCATTACTTACACCAAGCTCAATAACTTCAGCACCCGTGGGTGCAATAAATCGCCCATCTGATGTGCCGCCGCCGGTGGAACAATCTGTGTCTATACCACAAACAGTTTTAATTGCGTCACAAGTTGCATCAACCAGTTTGCCGCTACTGGTTAAAAAAGGATGTCCTGATAATTTCCATTGTATATCGTAATTTAAATCATGCTTTTCTAATAATGCGGTGACTTTTGACTTTAAATCATCTTCAGTAAGCTCTGTTGAAAAACGAAAGTTAAATAACAGTTTTACTGCACCAGGTATAACGTTTTCAACTCCTGTGCCGGCATTTATATTTGATATCTGAAACGAAGTAGCTGGAAACGAATCATTACCTTGATCCCATTCAATTGATGATATATCTGCAAGAAAATGACTCGCTTTATGAATTGGATTCTCGGCGAGTTCAGGAAAGGCGACATGCCCCTGTATTCCTTTAATGGTTAATATAGCATTCAAAGAACCACGACGACCAATCCGAATGACATCTCCTAATTGTTTATCACTAGAGGGTTCACCAACGATACACCAGTCAATCTTTATATTGTTATCATTCAAATACTCAATGACTTTTCGTGTCCCGTTGATTGAAGGGCCTTCTTCATCACTGGTGATCAGGAATGCAATTGTGCCTTGATGTTCTGGATGACTTTGTACAAATTGTTCTGTGGCTGTCAACATTGCAGCAATTCCGCCTTTCATATCAGCTGCGCCACGGCCATAAAGCATGCCGTCAATAATTTCAGCTTTAAAAGGATCTGTTTTCCAGTCTTCTATTGGGCCTGTTGGTACAACATCGGTATGACCGGCAAAGGCAAACAAGGGGCCAGTATCACCGTGCGTGATCCAGAGATTATCGACATCATCAAAACGTAAGTGCGTCGCCTTAAATCCGAGCTTTTCTAGACGTTCAGCAATTAACTTCTGACAACCAGCATCTTCAGGAGTGACTGATTGTCGATTAATTAATTGTTCAGTAAGTTTTAGTGTGTCAGACATAAGTATAATTTATTGAAACACGGCGAGTAGTTCTTCAACTTTACCGCGGTTATTAGTATTGCAACTAATAGTTCTTCTGACCATAAACCGTTCAGTGGTTGCGCCTGCATCTTTGTATAGCGCACGTGTATTGTCGGTATTGTGATTAGAAATGATGACAGGGATTCCCTTCTTGGCAAGCTTGCCAGCCCATTCAGCTAATTCAATCTGTTCTTTCCATGCAAAGCCACCTGAAAAATAATCGGTAAAATAGGCTGTCTTAGACAATGGTACATAGGGTGGGTCGCAATAGACGACATCACCTTTTCTCGCTTTTTTCATCGTATCAACAAAACTAGCATGAATAAATTTAGCTGATTTTGATGCTTTATGAAAAGCATCTAATTCCTTTGTTGGAAAATACGGTTTTTTGTAGCGACCGAATGGTGTGTTAAATTCATGTTTTGAATTATAACGGCATAGGCCGTTATAACAGTGTCGATTTAAATATAAGAAAAGGGCCGATTTAAATCTTATATCTGATGTTGCGTTGAATTGTTTTCTAAAATCATAGTAGCGTTCTTCAGAATTATTCTCTGGCGTAAAAAATGATTGACAGTATTTAGCAAAGTCAGCACCGTTTTCCTGAACATGGTGATAAAGGTTAATAAGGTCAGGGTTAGTATCAGCCAATAAGTGTTTTTTGAAACCAGCGTTTAAAAAAACAGCGCCGGAACCGACAAAGGGTTCAACCAAACGATTTCCTGAGTCGAGGCGACTGCGAATACGGTCAAGTAGTTTGAATTTCCCTCCAGGCCATTTTAAAAAAGGTTTTGTAAACGACACGTTAACTATTCTCGTTAGACGCTAGAGCTTCAATACTAAGAGCATGGATTTCCGCCGGCATTAAACTATCTACAGCTGCATAGACCATGCGATGACGTGCAAGAGGGAGTTGGCCGTTAAATTTATCTGAAACTAACTTGACCTTAAAATGTCCTGCACCACCATGCCCACTATGTCCGGCGTGCATATGCGATTCATCGATAATCTCAAGATCTGAAGGTGCAAGCTCGGATTCGATACAATGACGTATCATTTCTATGCGATCAGATTCAGCCACTGGGAAACACTTTCTTGAAAGGTTTAACAACGACGTTTTCATATACCCCGGCGGCAATGTAAGGGTCTGCATCAGCCCATGTCTGTGCTGACTCTAGTGAATCAAACTCAGCTACAATCAGGCTGCCACTAAATCCAGCAGGGCCCGGATCTTCACTGTCGATATGAGGGTGTGGTCCGGCGATTAATAAGCGACCCTCATCCTGTAATTCTTGTAAACGACAAACGTGATCCGGTCTGGCACTCAATCTTTTATCAAGACTGTTTTCAACGTCCTGACTAATTATTGCGTAATACATGTTTATTCTTCCTGTGATGTTGGTCCTGATTCTGTATCAGGCTCAGGTTCTTTAATATAGCGATACATATAAACACCCATTCCCATGAGAAATGTCAGGTTTAATAAAGTCATACCCCAAGCTTTAAAGTTGACCCAAAACTCCGTACTGAAATTAAAGGCAACGTAGAGATTAACAAAACCGATAAAGATAAAAAATATAGCCCAGCTAATATTTATATTTCGCCATACTTGTACGGGCAATATGAGTTTGTCTTCCGCCATATTGATCATTCTCTGGAAGAGTGTTTTATCACCGACGAAATGACTAACAATCAACGCAATTGCAAAGCACCAGTTAATAATGGTCGGTTTCCATTTAATGAATCTTTCATCATGAAAATAAATAGTGAGGCTGCCGATTATAATAACCACAACAAATGTGATTAAATGCATTTTTTCAAATTTCTTGTATAGCAACCAATAGAGGCAAATCTGAAGAAACGTTGCCACCATAATGGTGTATGTCGCTAGATAGATACCTTGTTCTCTGTCCTCAGGGATATAGAACGCAATAAAGAATGCAACAATAGGGAAAAAATCAAACAGGAATTTCATGAATAATTACGTAAGTTGGAAATACTTATAATCATAACCTAATTTTTATCTGACCACATATATGGCCCAATATTTTAAAATACACAATGAAAACCCTCAGGCTAGGCTAATTTCTCAATCGGTATCTATTCTTCGTCAGGGTGGTGTCGTTGTCTACCCAACCGACTCATCCTATGCCCTTGGTTGTTGTATCGGAGAAAAAACAGCTTTGGATAGGATTCGCAAGCTGCGTGAAATTCCTGCAGAGCAAAATATGACGCTGTTTTGTCGAGATCTGTCTGAAATAGCATCCTATGCCTCGGTCAACAATTCTGCCTTTCGTATGATGAAGTCAATGACGCCAGGACCGTACACTTTCATCTTCAAGGCAAAGCGCGACGTCCCAAAACGATTGCAGCATCCAAAACGGAAAACAATAGGTATTCGTATTCCGAATAATCCAATATCTCTGGCCTTATTGGCTGACCTAGGTGAACCTATGATTAGTATTAGTCTGGTATTACCCAATGAAGACTTGCCAGAAACTGAGCCAGATGTCATCAATGAAAAGATTGGCAAGCAAGTGGATTTGATTATTGATGGCGAAGCGGGTGGTCTGGATTTTACGACAATCCTTGATATGACTGGTGATGAGCCAGTTATATTACGAGAAGGTCTGGGCGTTGCTGATTTAGCTCTAAATTAGCTATACAAAATTCTGTCACGATTTGGCAGTCTGGGTATAATGCGTTTCTTTTGTTATATCCCCTTATTAAAACGACCACAGGAGGTTGTTGATTGTCTACAACTGGTAAACAGCGGGTCTTGTCCGGCATGCGCCCGACAGGTCAACTGCATCTAGGTCATTATCATGGT
>Ga0209630_10000728_pt1 | contig 37316 bp, 33 predicted proteins | sample COG_01_FD_184745 | JGI IMG/M metagenome (GOLD analysis project Ga0209630, IMG submission 184745) | Pelagic Microbial community sample from North Sea - COGITO 998_met_01 (SPAdes) (version 2) | ecosystem: Environmental > Aquatic > Marine > Neritic zone/Coastal water | place: Helgoland, sampling...
GCGCGCCGGCGCGGCGGCCGGGTGGCGGTGCCGGCGAAGATCACGTCCTCCATCCCGGCACCGCGCAGCGACCGTGCGCTGTTCTCGCCCATCGTCCAGCGCAGCGCCTCGAGCAGGTTGGACTTGCCGCAGCCGTTGGGGCCGACGACGCCGGTCAGGCCCGGCTCGATGCGCAGATCGGCAGGGTCGACGAAGCTCTTGAAGCCGGCGATGCGGAGCCGCTTGATCTGCACGGGCGTGGGGTGCCGGGTTCCGGGTGGGGTTTCAAGCTCTGCGCGCGGCGGCGGGCGTCAGGAAGAAGGTGGTTCACGCGGAGACGCGGAGAAGAAGGGGGCGCCGGGGCGCTGTCGTCCGTCTTCCTCCGCGATCTCCGCGCCTCTGCGCGCAGAAAATGTCACGCGAAGGCGCGAAGCCGCGACGATGAAGCGGCTTCGCGGAAGAGGGGGAGATGCCACGGGTGGAACACCTCCGCGTCTCCGCGTCTTCGCGTCTCAGCGCGAAAGCCCCTCTTACGCGCCCGCCGCCTTGAGCAGCGGCTCCCTCTGCGCGTGGCGATGCGCGTCAGGAAGAAGGTGGTTCACGCGGAGACGCGGAGACGCGGAGAAGAAGGGCGCGCCGGAGGCGCTGTCGTCCGTCTTCCTCCGCGATCTCCGCGCCTCTGCGCGCAGACATGTCACGCGAAGGCGCGAAGCCGCGACGATGAAGCCGCTTTGCGGAAGAGGGGGAGATGCCACGGGTGGAGCGTCTCCGCGTCTCCGCGTGAACCCCTTCTTCGCGTCTTCGCGTCGTCGCGCGAAATCCCCTCTTACGCGCCCGCCGCCTTGAGCAGCGGCTCCAGCTGGCCCCAGGTCACAGCTTCGGCCTTCTTGCCGTTGATGAGCAGGGTCGGCGTGCCGGCGACGGTGCCGTCGGCGCTCTTGTCCTGCGTCTGCTTGGTCCAGCGGTCGATCTGGGTCATGTCGGCGAGGCAGGCGCGGGCCTTGGCTTCGGGGATGCCGCGCTGCTTGGCGAAGTCGACGAGGCCCATCTGTTCGGCCATGATGCGGATCGCGTCGACCGGCTTGGCAGACTGCAATTGCGCCTGCACCGGCTGCGGCGTCGCCTGCAGCTTGGTGTTGAAGCCGTCCTGCGCCTGATACATCTGGTCGAGGATCGGGAAGAAGGCGGCGGGATCGGTGCAATTGCCGAGCAGCGCGGGCGGCAGGTCGGGCGCGCCGTGGACGAGGAATTCGCGATATTCGAAGCTCACCTTGCCCGACTTCACATAGGTGTTCATCAGCGGCCCGAAGCTTTCGCGGGCGAGCGCGCCGCAGGTCGGGCAGAGGCGCGAGCCATATTCGACCAGCTTGATCGGCGCGGCCGGATTGCCGACGATCGTCCCCTCGGCGGTGCGCGAGACGGTGTCGGTCCAGTTCTGGCCCGCCGGCGCGGTGACCGCGGCGACGGGCGAGGCCGGTGCGGACGGCGTGCCGGTTTCCTTGGAACAGCCGGCGAGCGCCAGCGGCAGGACGAGGAAGGACGCGAGCAACTTCATGATTTTACGCTCCATAAACGATCACTTGACCCCCTTGGCACGCAAGACGGGTTCGAGCTTGTCCCAGACCAGCGGCGGCTGGAGTTCGCCGTTGACATAGAAGGTCGGCGTGCTGCGCACCTCGATCGGCGCATCGCTGGTCATCGCCGTGATGCGGTCGATCGCGCCCTTGTCGGCGAAACAGGCCTTGATCGCGGCCGGCTTCAGCCCACGCGCCTGCATCACCGCGGTCAGACCGGAGGCATCGGCATAGCGGCGCGCCTGCGCCACCAGCGGCTGCTGGTCGATCGTCGGGTTCGCCTGCTGATAGGCGGCGACCTTGGCCAGCCACGTTTCCTGCGTCGCGAAGATCAGCGCATGCGCCGCACCGAAGCCGCGCGGCCCGGCGCAACGCGCGAGAATCGCGGCGCCGAGGTCGGCGGGATCGCGGATCAAATGGCGATATTCGAGGCTGAGCTTGCCCGACCGGATCATCTGCCCCTTCAGCACGGGCGCGCTGGCATTGGCGAAATCGGCGCAATGCGAACAGGTGTAGCTGCCATATTCGACCAGCTTCACCGGCGCGGCGGGGTTGCCGAACACATAGGCGCCCTTCGCGGTCGGGCGCGCGACCTGGCTCCAGTCGGTCGCCGGCGCCGCAGCGATCAGTGTCAGGGCGAGGGGGGCAATGGTGAAAGCGAGCGGGACCAACGGGCGCATCATCAACCTACCTTGGGGATGCCGCGGGTGGCGTGGACGCCTGCGGCGAGCGATTCGAGCACGGCGCGCAATTCGGGATCGCCGATGACCTTCAGGCCCTCGCCGATCTCGGGCGGTGCGGGTTTCAGCGACGGCGGTGCGGTGCGCGGCATCGGCTTGGCGACCTCGCCCTGGCGGATCGTCAGCCGGGCGACCGCGGCATAGCCGAAGAAGCGGTTGACCCGCTCGATGATCTCGGGCGCGATATGCTGCATCATCGGCGCATGCGCGCCGCGCACGACGATGGTGAGCACGCCGTCCGCCTTCTTGCCCGGCGGGAAGCGCAGCGATTCGGGGTTGGAGGCGGCGGCCCAGCGCGCGCCGACGATCTCCGGCCAGCGGGTGACCAGCGCGCTCTGTACGAAGCCGAATCGCTTGAACGCGGCGCCATGGATCGCGGGCAGCAGTTCGCTGACCGCGCGGGCGCGATTCTGGCGGGGGGCTTCGACTGGGGGGGCGCCGGCGCGCTTGCTCATCGCGCGACCCATGCCATAGCCGGGGCGTGGACGCTACACGCTCTTGCCCCCGCCCCGATCCGATCCCGAACCCCGCGGCGATCGCGCCGCTGCTGCTCGCCTGGTACGATTCGCACCGCCGCGCGCTGCCGTGGCGCGCGCTGCCGGGCGAGATGGCGGACCCCTATCGCGTCTGGCTGTCGGAGGTGATGCTGCAGCAGACGACGGTCGCGGCGGTGCGGCCGCGGTTCGAGGCATGGACGGCGCGCTGGCCCGATTTCGCCAGCCTCGCGGCGGCGGACGAGGCCGAGGTGATGGCCGCCTGGGCGGGGCTCGGCTATTATGCGCGGGCGCGCAATCTCGTCGCGGCGGCGAAGGTCGTGGTGGCCGAGCATGGCGGCGCGTTTCCGCAGGACGAGGCGGTGTTGCGAACGCTGCCGGGCCTCGGCGCCTATACCGCGGCGGCGGTGGCGGCGATCGCCTTCGGCCGGCGCGCGGTGGTGGTCGATGCCAATGTCGAACGCGTGGTGGCGCGCCTGTTCGCGATTCGGGAGCCGTTGCCGGGTGCGCGGGCGGCGATTCGCGCGGCGGCGGACCGGGTGACGCCCGACGCGCGCGCGGGCGATTTCGCGCAGGCGATGATGGATCTGGGGTCCGGCATCTGCACGCCGAAGAAGCCGACGTGCCTGCTCTGTCCCCTTGACGAGGAATGCCGCGGCTATCGCGAGGGCGCGCCCGAACGCCTGCCGGTCAAGGCCGCGAAGAAGGCGAAGCCGCAGCGTCACGGCACGATCTTCTGGCTGCAGCGCGGGGAGGAGGTGCTGCTCGTGCGCCGGCCGGACAAGGGCCTGCTCGGCGGGATGCGGGCGCTGCCGACCGGGCCGTGGGGGGATGAGCCGCCCGGGCTGGCGGGCGCGCCGGTCGATGCCGCATGGGAAATGCGCAACGCCACCGTGTCGCACGGGTTCACGCATTTCGACATCGAACTGACGCTTGCCGTCGCCAGGGTGCAGGCGCATCACGCGGACGATGGCCTGTGGTGGCCGATCGCGGCGCTGGACCGCGCCGGGCTGCCGACGCTGTTCGCCAAGGCCGCGGCGGCGGTGACGAGGAGGGATGGATGAAGCGACTGTACGGGATCGTCGGGCTGGGCCTCGCGGGGCTGATCGCCGCGGCCGCGGTGAACGGGCAAGCGATGCGGTCGCCCTATCCGGGGGCGGGCGATGATGTTGCCGTCTCCCCGCTGCCGACGACGCAGGCGCTGTTCGACGGCTATGTCCGCGACGGCAAGATGCCGGGCATCGTCGCCGCCTTCGGCGTCGGCGATCGCCCGACGATGTTCGTGTCCGCCGGCCGGCTCGCCACCGATCCCGCCGCGGCGCCGGCGACGCCCGACAGCCTGTGGCGCGTCTATTCGATGACCAAGCCGGTCACCGCGATGGCGGCGATGATCCTGATCGAGGAGGGGAAGATCGGCCTCGACGATCCGGTGTCGAAATACATCCCCGCCTTCGGCTCGATGAAGGTCGCGACCAGCCCCGCGACCAGCCTCGCCAGCGTGCCGGCGAAGACGCCGATCACGATCCGCATGCTGCTCACCCACACCTCCGGCATTACGTACAACATCATTGCCCAGGGCGCGCTCCTAAAAGAATATGAACGGCTCGGCATCCTGCCGGCGGCGGTCAGCGCGTCGATCGAGCCGATGATGCGCCGCACTCGTCCGGCGACGCTGGCGGAATTCGCCGACCGCGTCGCGCAGGCGCCGCTGATCGCGCAGCCGGGGACGGCGTGGAATTACTCGGTCGGCCTCGATGTGATGGGCCGGGTGATCGAGGTGGCGTCGGGCCAGCCGTTCGACGCCTTCGTCAACACCCGCATCTTCGCGCCGCTGAAGATGACGTCGAGCTACTGGACCGTACCCAAGGCGCAGGCGGGGCGGCTGGCGACCAATTACGCCTGGACCGGCGAGGTGCTGGCGCCGCTCGATCCCGCCGCGACCTCGGTCTACCTCCAGCCGCCGAGCTTTCCCTATGGCGGCGCGGGGCTGGTGATGTCGGCGCGCGATTACGACCGGTTCCTGCACATGCTCGCCGACGGGGGGACGCTGGACGGGGTGCGGATCATGAAGCCCGAGACGGTGCGTCTCGCCATGTCGAACCTGCTGCCCGCCGGCGTCACCTTCGGCGGGGTTGGCGGCGCGACCGGCGGGGCCGCCGCCGGTGCGACGCCGATGGGCTATGGCGCGGGTGGATCGGTCTACCTCGCCGACGGGCCGGGCGGCAGCCCGTCGAAGGGGACCTATGGCTGGGGCGGTGCGGCCGGCACCGTCGCCTTCGTCGATCCGGTGAAGAGGGTGCGCGGCACGATCATGGTCAATTACTTCCCCGCGGACCGTTGGCCCGTGCGGCAGGAGGCGGTGCGCGCGCTCGTCGCCGATCTGTCGCGGTTCGCACGATGAGCCCCGGTTTCACCGGCGGCCTGCTCGACCGCGCCGACGCGCTGCGTCACGATCCCGCCGGCCTGTCCGCGAAGCTCGACTGGCGGGCGCGACTGCTCAAACTCGACGGGCTGATGCCGCAGGTTGAGGACGGGCGGCTGGCGTGGACCAGCCTCGCCGACCTGCCGCAGGAGGCGGAGGTGATCCTGCTCGGGCTCGACGCGCAGGATCGCGCGCATGTCGCCGCGCTGCTGCCCGCCAGCGGCGAGGGGACGACGCCCGCGATGCGCTCGCCGGCGCTGATGACGATGCTGGCGGCTCTGGAGCCGGGCGAGGCGGCGACCTATGCCGCGGCGCGCAGCCTGCTCGACTGGCATGCACGGCATCGCTTCTGCGCGCGCTGCGGTTCGACCACGCACCTGTTCCGCGCCGGCTGGGGGCGGCAGTGCGACGCCTGCTACACCGAACATTTCCCGCGCGTCGACCCTGTCGTCATCATGATCGCGGAGCATGACGGGCGGGCCTTGCTCGGTCGCGGCAAGGGCTGGCCCGCGGGGCGCTATTCCGCGCTCGCCGGCTTCGTCGAACCGGGCGAATCGGTCGAGGAGGCGGTGGCGCGCGAGATCCACGAGGAGGCAGGCGTGCGGGTGCGCGACGTCCGCTACGTGGCGAGCCAGCCGTGGCCGTTCCCGTCGTCACTGATGATCGCCTGCATGGGCGTAGCGGAGGACGATGCGATCACGCTCGACACCACCGAGCTGGAGGATGCGATGTGGGTGCCGCGTGCGATGGTGCGCGCGGTGTTGGCGGGCGAGCCGGGGCCGTTCGTCCCGCCGCCGGCCTATGCGATCGCGCATACGCTGTTGACCGAGTGGGCGTCGCGGGGGTGAACCGACCCTAACGCATCGCCGCGAGCAGCTCGTCGAGCGGCGCGACCGCGAAGGTCGTCATGTCGTCGGCGAGCGCATAGGGCAGCAGCAGCGTGCGGCCGCGGACCAGCCCGCCACAGGTATAGGCGACGTTGGGGACATAGCCGTCCCATGTCTCGCCATTGGGCTGGATCAGCGGTTCGGCGAGCCGCTTCAGCACCTTGGTCGGATCGTCGCGGTCGAGCAGGACGGCGCCGATGCAATAGCTGCGGACGATGCCGACGCCATGGGTGATGACCAGCCAGCCCTCGTCGATCTCGATCGGGGAGCCGCAATTGCCGATCTGCACGAATTCCCACGGATATTCGGGCGTCATGATCTTGACCGGGTCGTTCCATTCCAGCGGCGTGTCGCTTTTGCCGAACCACAGGTTCTCGTTGTCGTGGCGGAACAGCGCGGCGAACTGGCCGTCGATCTTGCGCGGAAACAGCGCCATGCCCTTGCCGATCGACACGGGGCCGCCGACCGGATGCATGTGGAACAGGCGGAAATCCTCGGTCTGCAACACCTCCTGCCGCGCGCTCTCGTTGCCGACGGCGGTATAGGTGCCGATATAGGTCTCGCGACCGTCGTCCTCGCGGAACCGGACGAGGCGCAGGTCCTCGATGCCGCGGCTCTGGCTTTCGATGACCGGGAACAGCACGGTTTCCGACGGTTCGCGCGCGTCGCGACAATTGAGCTGGATGAGTGCCTTGGCGCCGATCTGGCGGACCAATTCGGGGTCGGGCTGTTCGATCAGCGGGGGGACGCCCTGATGGCTGGGTTCGTCGATGACGAGGTCATTGTCGTCCGGACCCCAGGTGCCGGTGCGGAAGGTGACCGAGGACAGATGCCCCTCGCCGATCCCGCGCAGCGACAGGACGAAGCGGATGCTGCCTTCGGGACAATCGCCCTGATCGGGATGGGGGACGATGCTGGGGTTGAACAGCGCCGCCGCCTCGAACGAATATTCGGCGCTGAAATAGCCGCCGATCAGCATCTTGCGCTTCTCGGACAGGGTCGTGTCGAGCTTCAGCTCGGCCGCGACCTCGTCGAAGCGGCGCATCAGTAGCGCCGGTACTTCTCGATGGCGGGCGCCGAGCCCGTCTAGGATGATCTCGACCAAAGCCTCGACCTCGTCGTCGGGCATGGCCAGCGTGCGGGCGACGATCCGGTCGCCGCGCGGCTGGCCCTCGACGCGAAAGGGATCGGGATCGCCGGGCAGGAACGGGCGGATCACCGTGCGTTTGGGATCGGGATAGAGCGTCGGTTCGAGATGGCGGACGAAGGAAGCGGCCACATTACCCTCCGGGAACGCAGGCCGGAATGCGCATGCGTGCGGGATCAGACGCGCGAAACCCCGGGTAGGTCCGTGGCGGTGGCGGTTTCGTGTCAGGAAGTGTTGCCGACCGCGTCGCTGCGCATCCGGCCGTGGCGCAGCAGGCGCTGGTGGACCGCGATCCGGGCCGCGCCGCGCCGGTCGCCGACCGCATCGGCGATGGCGAGCCAGGCCATCGCCTCGCCGACGCGGACCGCGGGTTCGGCGGCGATGCGCGGCAGTTCGGTGGCGAAGGGGGCGAAATAGGCGGGCTCGCCCTGCCATGCGACCAGCCGTGCCTGCGCGTCGTCGCGCGACCAGCCGTCGAGGTGGATGCCGAGATCGACCAGCGCGCGCGCGACGCGGAAGATCAGCCAGTGGAGGTGACCGAGCATCGCATGCGGATCGGCGAAGGCGCCGTCGCGCGCGGCCAGCGCCTCGGCATGGATGCCCCAGCCCTCGACGAAGCTCGCGGCATAGGCGATGCGCAGCGGGTGCGGCGGCACGATCCCCTCCAGCCCGAGCTGGATCATATGGCCGGGCAGCAGCTCGTGCGCGACGACGCTCGGCAGCGTCCAGGCGGGACGGCGGCGCAGCTGTTTGAGGTCGACGATATAGACGCCCTGCTGCGTCGGGGTCGGGGCGATGCGATAGCCGTTGCGGTCGGCGGCGATTTCCTCCGCGGACAGCGTGCGGACGACGGTGTCGGTGCACCAGTCCGGGACGGCGCCGACCTTCGCCGCCACCCGCGTGCGGGCGTCGGCGAGCGAGCCGGTCATCGCCGCGACCGCGGCGGCGGGGTCGGCGTAGAGGAAGCGGTCGTCCTGCCACAGGCGGGTATAGCGTTCGCCGATGCTGCCGGTGGTGAGGCCGATCGTGGCGAATGCCGCGGCGGCGCGGGCGTGGAGGCCGGCAAGCTCGCGAGTCAGGCGGGCGCGGGCGGCCTGCGGGGTGACCGGGCCGAGCGGGCGGGCGAGCAGCAGCGCGTAATGCGCGGGCGCGATCGGCCCGGTGACGGGGCGGTATCCGCCCTGGCTGCCGCGGGTGCCGGGCAATGCGGCGAGCTGCGCGTCGATCGCGAGGCCGGCGCGGGCGGTCGTCAGGTCCAGTCGCTGCGCCATCGCCAGCGCGCGCGGGTCGAAGCCGGCGAGGCGGGCGAGCGCCTCCGCCGGCGGCAGCTGCGCGGCGGCGTCGAGCGCGGCGGGCAGGGCGGGATCGGGCCGGGCCGTCGTGGCAAGGTCGCGCGTGCAGGCGGCGGTGACGGTCGCGCCCAATCCGGCCAGTATCGCGCGGCGATGCGGACGGGGGAACGGCGGTGGCGTCACCGTGCCGCCACCGGCACCGCATTGTTGAGCAGCGTCACCTCCGGCGTATCGCCGGTCAGTGCCACGCGCGCGGTCAGTCCGGCGACGCCCCCCGGCGCCGACAAGCGCACCTGCGCCGTTCGCGGCCGGAGGTCGTTCGGCGCGTCCAGCGGCGGGATCGCGGCCGAGGCGACGACGCGACCGTCCTCCGCGACCAGCGTCGCGGTGCCCGCGCCCGACGGCACCGAACCGAGGCCGTGGACGGTCAGCGTCACGCTGCGGCCCTTTACCGCGACGTCGTCGCTGCCGATGCCGATGTCCGGCCGTGTCTCGACCGGCGTGGTCGGCTGGACCAATGTCGCCTCGATCACCGTCGTCGTGTGCGGCGCGAAGGTCACCGTGGTTCCGGCGCTACGTTCCAGCGGCACCGTCACCGGGGCACCGGCCGGGACCAGCGTCCTGCCGCCGTCGCTGCTGGTGCTGGTCCGCACCTGCCATTGCCCCGCGGTGACGTTCCACGTCGACATCCTTGCCTGCTGCGCCGCGTCGCCGGTGTTGTAGGCGATCACCCGGAAGGCGTCGCGCGTCGCGCCGGGGACGAGGATCGCGACCCGTTCCGCCGCGCCCGGCGTCGCGAAGCGCCAACTGACGATGTTGCCCGGCCACGTCTGGTTGCGGCGCAATGCGATGCCGCCGAGCCGTTCGCGTTGCAGGATGTCGGTCGGCTGGTCGACCCGGTCGGACCACCAATGGCCCTCCGTATACATATAGTGATGCTGCGCCTTGTCCTGCCATGCGTCGGCATGCAGGCCGGCGAGGATCGCGGTGTCGCCGGTCGTCGTCCAGGCGGCGTAGCGGGCGAACGGGTCGTTGCTCGCCGCCTTCGCGACCTTCGCACGCAGCGCCGCGCCGCCGGGCATCAGGTCGAAGGCGTTCTCGTTGAATTCGCCAAGGCCGCTGCCCGACTTGCCGACCCGCGCCATGATCGGGCGCAGATATTTGTCGTCGCCGGTGAAGCGCCATGCGGCCCAGGCGCCCTGCAACGGCGTCGAGACGCCGCCGCCGTCGCCGACGCGCGTCGCATCGGTCTGCCAGTTGATCTCGTTCGGATAGCTCCAGCTGCCGTCGGCGCCCTGCGTGCCGTGCGCCATCCAGCCGTCGATCACGCCGGTGACGAGACCGCGCGCGGCCGGGCTGGCGTTGTAGAGGCCGAGCAGCATCGGACCGTGGAGCACGGTGAAGCTGTACGGTTTCTGCCACGCGAACGCGCCCTCGCGGTACATCTTGCGGCCGCCGTACCAGTTGGTGGCGAAATGCATGTGGCCGGCGGGATTTTTGAGGATGACGCCCTGCAGCGCGCGCGTCGTCTCCATGATCCGCTCGACCGCCTTCGGCTCGCCCCAGTTGAGGTAGAGCCGCTGAGCGTCGGAGTTCAGCCCTTCCTCATAGGCGTGCAGTTCGTCGGTGGTGATATAGCCGAGGCCGCCCACCCGCATGCCGTTGGCGAAGACGGCGTCGGACACCGCGCGCAGCGAGGCGTTCACCTTGTCCGGTTCGACCCCCATCAGCGCGAGGCCGGGCCATTGCTGAGTGAGGTCGGTGTCGTCGGACAGGCCGCCGCCGAAGTCGCCGTAGGGCACCTGGCGATGGTCGATCCACCATGTCACGAAATCGCGGGTGATCTTCAGGTCGTCGAGTTGCCGCGCCGCCCAGGCGGGCACGCCGGCGGCGACCGGCGGCAGCGCGACCGCCGGCATATTCTCCGGCCGGTAGTTGATGTCCGCCCAATAGGCGCGGCCCTGCACATGGTCGGGATCGACGCGCAACAGGTCGGAGATGTCGGCGAAGACGCGCCGGTACAACCCCTCGCGCTTCGACGCGGTATGTTCCTCGACGAGGAACCCCCAATTGTCGCGGACCTGGTTGAAGCGGTCGGCGACATGCTCCGCCTTCGCCGCGTCGCGCGGCTTGAAGACGAGGCGGATCTTCGCGCCGTTGAGGCTGTCCGCGTCGAAGTCCGCCGCGCCCGATGCGACCGTCAGGAACAGGCCGTCGTGGGACAGGATGCGATCGCGCAGGTCGAGCCACAATGTCCGCGCCTCGCCCGCGCGGACCGACACCGACAGGTCGATCATCGCCCGCGCCGGCCAGATCGGATCGGCGATGCGGATGTTGAGCGGGATGATCGTGCCCGCCTTGCCCTTCAGCGCGGGCAGGTCGATCGCGATGCCGTCCAGCCCGTCGTACATATTCTGCCAGCCGTAATCCCACGCCCGCGCCAGCGGCCGGTCGGGATAGGCGTCGCCGAAGCTCGCCGGGATCAGGACGTGGACGATCGGCTTGCCCGGCGCGCGCCGGATCGCGGCGGTGCCGCCCGCCGCCCCCGCGCCGACCGCGACGCGCATGCCCGACGACGGCATCGCCAGCACGGTCGCGCGCTCGTCGGCGGGATAACGGCCGGCGATATAGGCGTTGAGCGGGTCGAGGCTGGCGAGGCGGGGCGAGGCGGCGGCGTCGACCGTGTAGCTCAGCTTGAAGCTGCCCGCCGGTTCGGGCGCGGCGCCGACGTCATAGGCCCACAGCTCCTGAATCGGCTGTTCCTGCATGACATTGACGAAGCTCAGCACGCCGCCGGTGCGGGGGGCGAGCGCTTCGACGCTGCGCACCACGCCCTTCGCGCGGGTAGCGACCGCGGCGTCGTTCCACCGCAGCGTGCCATAGGCCGCGCCGCGGATCTCGACGCGGTTGACGCGCTGGCCGGCGGGGATGGTCAGGTCGTAGCGCTTGCCGCCCTCGACATAGACGTTCCAGTCGGGCAGCTCGAAATAATCGTCGCGACCGGGCAGCTTCGACCGGTTGTAGACGCCGGGCCAGGTCGTCTCGGCGATGCCGTCGACGCCCTTGTACATCCATTGCTTGAGATCCTTGGCATCGGCGAATTCGATGCGGCGGACGCTGGTGACGGGGTCGGTCAGCACCGGCGGCGCGCCCTTGTCCCAGCCGTAGCGGTGCAGCCACGCGCTGCGCTGCGCGGCGGCGGTATCGGCGGGGGCGAGCGTGGGTTCGCGCTTGGCCGCGAGCGTGGCGACATCGGCGGCGGCGAGCATCCGGTCGTAGACGCGGATCTCGTCCAGATCGCTGCCGCGCATGAAATTGTAGCGGCTCTGCACCTGATGCGGGCTGATGACGCGGCCCGCCATGCCGAACTGGTCGAGCCCGGAATCGAGATCGGCGGTCTGCGCCAGCCGCGCGACCTCCCTGCCGTCGACGAACAGTCGGACGCCGACCGTCTCGTCCCAGGCGAAGGCGATATGCTCCCATTGTTCGGGCGTGGGCTGCGTCGGCATCCGCCACGACACGCGCAGCCGCGACAAATTGGCGTCGGTGACGAAGGCGTCGAAGCCGTGGCCGTTCCAGTCGATGCGCAGGAACGCCATGTCCCAGCTGCTGTGGTCGGCGAAACCGGCGCGGAAGATCACGAACGGCGCGTCGGTGACGGCATCGCGCGCGCGCCAGAAGAAGGCGAGCGTGCCGCGCTGCGCCAGCATGTTGCCCGGCGCAGACCAGGCCACATAGCCCTCGTCCGCCCAGCGCGCCGCGCCGCCGATCGCGCCGTCCGGCGTGACGGTGACGGCGCTGCGGAAGTTGGGAACGGGATCGCCGCCCGCCTTGTCCGCGGTGAGGTCCTTGTCCGCCGATACGCGGAAGAGCAGGCCGTCCTGCGCGGTCGCGGGGGTGGCGAGCAGCGCCGTGGCGATGGCGAGCAGCGAGGTGGGTTTCATGCGGCCTCTCCAGGGCAACTCACCCTCACCCCGCGCCGCCTTCGGCATCTATCCCTCTCCCGTCGGGAGAGGGAGGGAGGCGCGCAGCGCCGGAAGGGTGAGGGTGATGTACGTGCTAGGGTCGATCGACATTCAGCCCTGACGGCCTGCAAACGGCGGTTTCGTGCGCTTCCGGTGCTCACGTACCGGAAGTACGCTGCGCTCCGGGTCACGCGAAACCACCGTTTTCGGCACGTCATCATCTGAATGTCGATCGACCCTAGGCGGCGTCCACCCGTGCCAGCCGGGGGCTGAGCAGGTGGATGACGATCACCGCGATCAGATAGGTCGATCCGGCGACCGCGAAGATCGGCGTGTAGCTGTGCGTGGTTTCGAGGATGTAGCCGGTGAACTTCGACATTAGCATGCCGCCGATCGCGCCCACGGTGCCGCCGATGCCGATTACCGACCCCACCGCCCCGCGCGGGAACATGTCCGACGGCAGCGTGTAGAGATTGGCCGAAAAGGCCTGATGCGCGGCGGTGGCGAGGCCGACGATCGCGACCGCGGTCCATACGCTGCTGGCATATTGCGCGAAGAAGATCGGCATCACCAGGATCGCGCAGACCAGCATCGTGATCTTGCGCGCGGCATTGGCGGTGAACCCGCGCTTCATCAGCCGCGACGACGACCAGCCGCCGGCGACCGAGCCGATGTCGGAGATCAGGTAGATCGCGACCAGCGGCGGGCCGAAGCTCTTGAGATCGAGATTGTAGGTCTTGGCGAGGAAATCGGGCGTCCAAAACAGGAACAGCCACCAGACCGGATCGATCAGGAACTTGCCGAGCGCGAACGCCCAGGTTTCCTTGTAGCGGATCAGCCGGCCCCAGGAGATCGGCTCGACCGGATCGGCGGGGTCGCTCTCGATATAGGCGAGCTCGTCGGCGCTGACCTTGGTGCTCTCGCGCGGGCGGCGATACAGCGCGATCCACGCGACCAGCCAGCCGAGGCTGGCGATGCCGGTGATGATGAACGCCATCCGCCAGCCGAGGCCGAGGTCGATGACGATCCACGGCACCACCAGCGGCGTGACGATCGCGCCGATATTGGCGCCGGCGTTGAACACGCCCGTCGCCAGCGCGCGCTCCTTGGCGGGGAACCATTCGGTCACCGCCTTGATCCCGGCGGGGAAGTTGCCGCTCTCGCCGATGCCGAGCACGACGCGGGCGAGGCTGAACTGGAAGGCGGTGTTAACGAAGCCGCACAGGATGTGGCCCGCGGTCCAGATGACGAAGGCGACCGAATAGCCGATCCGCGCGCCGACCACGTCGACGATCTTGCCGAAGCTGAGATAGCCGACCGCATAGGCGGCCTGGAACCAGAAGATCACGTCGGCATAGGTGGTTTCCGACCAGCCCAGCTCGGCGGAGATCGTCGGCTTGAGCACGCCGATCATCTGCCGGTCGACATAGTTGATCGCGGTCGCGGCGAACAGCAGCGCGCAGATCACCCAGCGATAGCGGCCCACAGTCGTCGCAGCGGCAGCGACCTGCGCCTCCCGCTGGTCCCTGAGGGTCCGTTCGTTCGTCCCCATCGTCTCTCTCTGGGCCATCATCTCTCTCCGGGAAATCAGCCTCTTAGCGGGCGTTGATCGTGCAGCCGACGGTGTAGCGACCATCGAAGGTGGCGGTGACGCTATCACCGACGGCGACGGGGTGCACGCCCGTCACCGCGCCGCTGGAAATCCACTGTCCGGGCTTCAGCGCGATGCCGCGTGCCGCCATATGTTCGAACAGGAAGCGGGCAGCGCCGATCGGGCCGTCCAGCATCGTCGCGGCGGTCGCCGCCCCGATCCGGGTGCCGTTGATGTCGAGCGTGATCGGCCATTGGTTGAGATCGGTGTCGCGCCAGTCGGGGATCGCATCGCCGATCACCAGCCCGTTGTTGTTGCCGAAATCGGAGATGGTCACCGTCGGCCCGTGCGTGTTGATGCCGGGGAAGGGCGAACTCGCGATCTCGATCCCGACATGGACGGCGTCGATCAGCGCGCGCGCCTCGTCCATCGTGTAGCTGGTCTGGGCAGGATCGGGCGCGGTGCCGATGCGGATCAGGAATTCCGCCTCGGCTGCGCCGAAGCCGTCGGCGAAGATCGGCATCGGCAGGTCGCCGTCGGTCGCATCGAACACGGTGTCGGCAAAGATCGGGCCGCTCAGCCGGTCGATGCCGTCGATCGCGGGGTTGATGCGGCCGACCTTCCAGCCGACGACCTCGCCCGTCGCCAGCGCCAGCGCGGCGTCCTGCACGCGATAGGCGGTGGCGAGGTCGGCGGGAATGGCACCCGGATAGTCGGGCAGGGCGTGGCCGTCGCGGCGCGCGGCGACGAAGGCGCGCGCGATGGCGTGGACGGACGCGGGGTCGATCTGTGTGTCGGTTTGTGGCATCGGATCGGGCTGGCGCCCCCCTCTCTCGCTAGTCTTTGATCGTTGGTCGAATGGGTATGGGAAACCGGTGTCAATGACAAGCGCCGGGATCAGGCGAGCAGCGCGTCCCAGCGCTTTTCGTGCGCCGCGACGGCGGCCCGTTCGATGGCGGCGAGCAGGGGCGCGTCGCCGGCAACCTGCGGCGGCAGACCGAGGCCGGCCTCGGCGAGGCGGCGGACCAGCGACGTCGGATCGGCGCCGTGCGCGGCGGCGGCGAGGCGGTCGCCGGCGGGATCGACGATCGCATGCCCCTGCCGCGTCCGCGCGATCAGGAAGGCGACCCAGCCGCCCAGCGCGGCGACGACCTGCGCCGGCATCCGCCCGGCGGCGCGATTGGCGGCGAGCGTGTCGCCGAGCCGGTAGGGCAGCTTCTGCGACCCGTCCTGCGCGATCTGGTCGAGCCGGTGGACGATCGCCGGATTGCGGAAGCGGGCGAGCACCTGCTCGCGATACGCGTCGAGGTCGAGCCCCGGCACCGCGGGCAGCATCGGCATGATATCCCGCCGGATCATCGCATCGACGAAGCCGGCGAGGTCGGCATCGCCCATCGCCTCCGCCACGCTGGCATGGCCGCGCAGCAGGCCGAGATAGGCGAGCGTCGAATGCGCGCCGTTGAGGATGCGCAGCTTCGCCTTCTCATAGCCGGCGACGTCGCTGGTGACGGTCGCGCCGGCGGCGGCGAGATCGGGGCCGAGCGGGATGCCGACGTCCTGGATCACCCATTGGGTGAAGCGTTCGCGCTGGACGGCGGCGCGATCCTCCAGCCCGAGCGTGTCGGCGACCGCGGCGTAGAGCGCATCGTCGGAGGCGGGCGTGATCGAATCGACCATGGTCGAGGGCACCCGCACCTCGCCCGCGATCCAGTCGGCGAGGCCGGCGTCGCGCGCCTGCGCGAAGGCGACCAGCGCGGCGTGCAGCTTGGCGCCGTTGCTCGCCAGATTGTCGCACGGCATCGGCACGAACGGCGCGATGCCCGCGACGCGGCGCGCGGCGAGACCGGCGACGATCCAGCCGATCACGCTCGCCGGCACCGGCGCGCCGGCAAGGTCGCGGACGATATCGGGGTGATTGCGGTCGAGCGTGCCGTCGCCGCTCAGGCAATAGCCCTTTTCGGTCACCGTCGTCGTCACCAGCCCGACCGCGGAGTCGGCGAGCAGCGCATGCGTCTCCGCCGCCGCATCGGGCGCGAGGAAGCGCCGGTGTGCGCCGATCACGCGCATCACCGATTCGGCATCGCGGATCGCCAGCGTGTAGAGGCCGTCCTGCTGCTCCAGCGCCTCGACCGTGCCGCGGCTGCGCATCGACACCGCGGCGATGCCCCAGCGCGGATCGTGCCGCAGGACGGTGTCGACATAGGCCGCCTGATGCGCGCGGTGGAAGGCGCCGGGGCCGAAATGGACGATACCGACCTGCGGTTCGGGCCGCCCGCGCGGACTGGCGATGGTCGCGGGCAGGCGGTCGAGCGTCGCACGGGTCAGTCGGATCACAGCGTCACACCTCGTTTCCAGATCGCGATCTCGCGCTCGTCGTTGGTTTCCGCCGCGGTCGGCGCCCCCGATGCGATCGCGCAGATGCGGTCGATCAGCAGCGTCTCGGTGGCGGCGAAGCCGCGGTCGAGCACCGCGCCCGCATCGAAATCGATCCAGCCCGGCTTGCGCGCGGCGAGATCGGAGTTGGACGCGATCTTCACCGTCGGCACCGGAAAGCCGAGCGGCGTGCCGCGCCCGGTGGTGAACAGGATCGCGGTCGCGCCCGCCGCCGCCAGCGCGGTGGAGGATACCGCATCGTTGCCCGGCGCCTCCAGCAGGGTCAGGCCATCGGCGCGGATGCGTTCGCCATAGCCGATGACGTCGGTGACGATCGCGCGCCCGGCCTTCTGCACCGCGCCGAGCGACTTTTCCTCGAGCGTGGTGATGCCGCCGGCGACGTTGCCGGGGGAGGGATTCTCGCTGATCGGTTCGCCGTGATCGATGAAATACTGGCGGAAGCCGTTGATGACGCCGACCATCCGGTCGAACACCTGCGGGGTGGCGGCGCGGTCCATCAGCATCTGTTCGGCGCCGAACATCTCGGGGATTTCGGTGAAGACGACGCGCCCGCCCGCCTCGGCGACGCGGTCGCTGATCCGGCCGACGAGGGGGTTGGCGGTGAGGCCCGACAGCCCGTCCGACCCGCCGCATTTGACGCCGAGCACCAGCCGGTCGAGCCCGACCGTCTGCCGCGGCGTCGCCGCCTGCGCGGCGAGTTCGGCGACCAAGGCGCAGCCTTCCTCGACCTCGTCGGTGCTGAACTGCGCGGTGAGGTAGCGGATCGCCGCGTGCCGTTCGGGCGGGATCGCGGCGAGCAGCTCCTTGACCTGATTCTCCTCGCAGCCCAGCCCGACGAGCAGCACGCCGCCGGCATTGGGATGGCAGGCGAGGCTGGCGAGGATCGCGCGGACGCCGTCGAGATCCTGCCCCAGCTGCGAACAGCCGTGCGGATGGGTGAAGGCGTGGACGCCGTCGATCTGCCCGGCGAGCGCGGCGCCCGCCTGCTTGGCGATCCGCTCGGCGGTGCGCGCGACGCAGCCGACGGTGGGCAGGATCCAGATTTCGTTGCGCGTGCCGACGCGGCCGTCGGCGCGGACATAGCCTTCGAAGGTCGCGGTGGTGCGCGCGTCGGCGACCGGCGGCGCCTTCGGATCGTAGGTGTAGGTGCCGGTGCCGGACAGGCCGGTCGCGAGATTGTCGCTGTGGACGTGCTCGCCGGGCGCGATCGCGCGGCGGGCGCGGCCGATCGGAAAGCCGAACTTGATGACCGGGCCGTCCGGATCGATCGGGGTCAGCGCGACCTTGTGGCCGCGGGGTACGTCCGCGGTCAGGACGACATCGGCGACGGTGTCGCCGGCATGCCCGTCTTCGAGCAGCGTCGCAACGCTGTCGCCGGACGCGATCGTGAGCGCCTTGGTCATGTATCCTCTCTCGTCCCGCAATCTGGGAACCGGTGTCAAACTCATGGCCTACGGACGGCGCGAGCGCAAGGTCGACGCGCCGGGCGGCGCACTGGCGGATCGCGAAACCCGCGTCTATCGTGCCCGCCATGCGCAAGACCGGACAGCCGACGATCAACGATGTGGCCCGGATCGCGGGCGTGTCCAAGAAGACGGTGAGCCGGGTCATCAACCGCTCGCCGCTGCTCAACGACGACACGCGCAAGCGCGTCGAGGAGGTGATCGGCGACCTCGGCTATATCCCCAATCCGCAGGCGCGCGCGCTGGCGCTGCGCCGCAACTTCCTGATCGGCCTCGTCCACGACAATCCCAATGCGCAGACGGTGATGAACGTCCAGCAGGGCATGCTGGAGGCGCTGCACGATACCGAATTCGAGATGGTGGTGCGGCCGGTCGATCGCGGATCGGCGACGATGCTGGAGGATCTGCGCCACTTCCTCGAACGCCAGCGCCTGTTCGGGGTGCTGCTGATGCCGCCGATCAGCGAGAACGACAGCGTCGCCAGGCTCTGCGTCGATATCGGTTGCCGCTACGTCCGGATGGGATCGGCGGCGCTCGACGGGCCGGCGCACATGGTCGCCTCCAACGATCGCGAGGCGGTGCATGCGGCGACCGACTATCTGATCGCGCAGGGGCACAAGAGGATCGGCTTCGTCGGCGGGCCGCACGGCTTCCGCTCGGCGCGCGAACGGCGCGCGGGGTTCGAGGAGGCGCTGGCCGCCGCCGGCATCGCGCTGCCGCGCAGCATGATCGCCGACGGCAATTACACGTTCGAATCCGGGCTGGTCGCCGCCGAGCGCCTGCTCGACGTGATCCCGCGGCCGACCGCGATCTTCTCGAGCAACGACGAGATGGCGGCGGGCGTCATCCATGCCGCCCGCCAGCGCAATCTGGACATCCCGCGCGACCTGTCGATCATCGGTTTCGACGACACGCCGATCGCCGCGCACGTCTGGCCGCCGCTGACGACGGTGCGCTGGCCGATCGCGTCGATGGCGCGCTCCGCCGCGCTCAAGCTGATCGCGGGCGAACAGGAGGGCGAGGCGGACGTCGAGGAGCCGTCGCTGTTCCTGTCGACGCTTATCCGCCGAAGCTCGGTCGCCTCGCCGCCGGGCGGGTGACCCCGTGCCGGCGCGGATTCGGAATGACGGTTGCACGGATATCTGACACCGGTTACCAGATTGGTGATCGCCAGAAACGACGGAGAGGACCAAGGCTGTGACGCGGCGTCTCGAACTGCACCCCGACCGGCTGTTGCCCGCCGACCCGACCACGCGCGCGATCGCGCGGGCGCTCTATGCCACGGTCGCCGATGCGGCGATCGTCAGCCCGCACGGCCATACCGATCCGGTCTGGTTCGCGGAGAACGCCAACTGGACCGACGCGACGACCTTGCTGCTCGCGCCCGATCATTATCTCTACCGCATGCTCTACAGCCAGGGCGTCGACCTCGACGCGCTCGCGATCCCGCGGCGCGACGGCGTGCCGGCGACCGATACCCGCGCGGCGTGGCGCGTGCTGGCGGACCATTACCATCTGTTCCGCGGCACCCCGTCGCGGATGTGGCTCGACCACGTCTTCAGCGAGGTGTTCGGCCTCGACGTCGCGTTCGAACCCGCCACCGCCGATCTGTATTTCGACGCGATCGGCGAAAAGCTGGCGACCGAGGCGTTCCGCCCGCGCGCGCTGTTCGACCGCTTCCGCATCGACTTCCTCGCCACCACCGAAGGCGCGCACGACAGCCTCGATGCGCACCGGCGCATCCGCGACAGCGGCTGGGACGGCCGCGTCGTCACCACCTATCGCCCCGACGGCGTCATCGACGTCGAGCATGAGCAATTCGCCGGGGCTATGCGGCGCTTCGCCGAACTGACCGGCGAGGACGTCTACAGCTGGCAGGGCTATCTCGCCGCGCATCGCAAGCGTCGCGCCGATTTCCGCGCCGCGGGCGCGACCGCGACCGATCACGGCCACCCGACCGCGGCGACCGCTAACCTCTCCACGCCCGCATGCGAGGCGCTGTTCGCGCGCATCACCGGTAACGACTGGACGCCGGCCGACGCCGAGCTGTTCCGCGCGCAGATGCTGACCGAGATGGCGGGAATGAGCGTCGAGGACGGCATGGTCATGCAGATCCACCCCGGCAGCGTGCGCAACCACAATGCCGGCCTGTTCGCCAGCCACGGGCGCGACAAGGGCGCGGACATTCCGGGGCGGACGGATTACGTCCACGGCCTGAAACCCCTGCTCGACCGGTTCGGCACCTCGACCGATCTGTCGATCATCCTCTTCACGCTCGACGAGAGCGTCTACGCCCGCGAACTGGCGCCGCTGGCGGGCCATTATCCATGCCTGAAGCTGGGGCCGAGCTGGTGGTTCCACGACAGTCCGGAGGGCATGCGCCGGTTCCGCGAGATGACGACCGAAACCGCGGGCTTCTACAACACCGTCGGCTTCAACGACGATACCCGCGCCTTCCTCTCGATCCCGGCGCGGCACGACGTCGCGCGGCGGATCGACTGCGGCTTCCTCGCCCGCCTCGTCGCCGAGCACCGGCTGGAGGATTGGGAAGCGGCGGAGCTGGCGCAGGAATTGACCAGCGGGCTCGTCCGCCGTGCCTATCGCATCGACGACGGTGCTGATAAAGGCGTGGGAAGCCGTTCCAATATTTGCAACATCGCCGCCTGACCGCGGCAGCCAACGTCCGGAGTCCTCATGTTCGACCGCACCTATTACGCCACGCATCCCGACATGATGGAGTGCGTCTCCAACGACGAACTACGCGATCGCTACCTGATCCAGAACCTGTTCCGCGCCGGTGAATGCGTGCTCAACTACACGCATGCCGACCGTTTCGTGATCGGAGGCGTCCATGTCGAGAGCGGTTCGGTCGCGCTGCCCGCACAGGAAGAGCCGGCGTCGGCCAAGGGCCACCCGTTCCTCGAGCGGCGCGAGCTGGCGATCGTCAACGTGTCGAACGTCGAAGGCACCGTGACCGTCGATGGCGAGACGTTCAGCCTTGGCAACAAGGACTGCCTATACGTCACGATGGGCGCGACGGACGTCCAGTTTTCGGGCGACGGCGCCCGTTTCTATCTGGCGTCCTGCCCGGCGCACAAGGCGTTCCAGACGCGCAAGCTGTCGATCGCCGACGCCAATGCGCTGGAGCGCGGCAGCCTCGAGGAATCGAACGAGCGCACGATCTTCCAGCTCGTCATTCCCGGCGTCTGCGACAGCGCGCAGCTGGTGATGGGCCTGACCGTGCTCAAGCCCGGTTCGGTGTGGAACACGATGCCGCCGCACATCCACGAGCGGCGCAGCGAGATCTATTTCTACTTCGAGCTGGACGGCCCGAACGACCGCGTCATGCACTTCATGGGTGAGGGCGAGGCGATGCGGCACATCGTCGTCGCCAACGAGGAATCGGTGATCTCGCCGCCCTGGTCGATCCACATGGGCTCGGGCACCAAGGCCTATGCCTTCATCTGGGCGATGGCGGGCGAGAACCAGGATTATACCGACATGAACGTGCTGGATATCTGCCAGCTGGCTTAAGCCGTCGTTCGCTCCCCTCCCTGCAAGGGAGGGGGCGGGGGTGGGTCGTGTCCGGGTGGTATGGCGGCCCCAATGCGCGCTGAGCCGCAGCGCGAGCACACCACCCATCACCGGGTGGATCATGCCCCCGGCATAATCCAGAAATGCCCGGGGGGCATTTCAACCCGAGTGATCCTCCCTGGCAGGGAGGGGAGGAGAAGATGATGAATCCCTTCGATCTGTCCGGCAAGGTCGCCATCGTCACCGGTGCCAACACCGGTATTGGCCAGGCGATCGCCGTCGCGCTGGCCGCCGCCGGGGCCGATGTCGCCTGCGTCGGCCGTACCCCGGCCGAGGACACCGTCGCGCGGATCCGCGCGCTCGGCCGGAAGGCGGAGATCGTCTCCGCCGATCTGTCGTCGATCGAACCGGTCGGCCGGGTGGTCGACGAGACGGTGGCGAAGCTCGGCGGGCTCGACATCCTCGTCAACAATGCCGGCATCATCCGCCGCGCCGATGCGGTGGACTTCACCGAGGAGGATTGGGACGCAGTCGTCGATACCAACCTGAAATCGGTGTTCTTCCTCTGCCAGGCGGCGGGGCGGCACATGATCGCCAACGGTGGCGGCAAGATCATCAACATCGCCTCGATGCTGACGTTCCAGGGCGGTATCCGCGTGCCGAGCTATACCGCGTCGAAGAGCGGCATCGGCGGCCTGACCAAGCTGCTCGCCAACGAATGGGCGGGCAAGGGCATCAACGTCAACGCGATCGCGCCGGGCTATATCGCGACCAACAACACCGCGGCGCTGCAGGCGGACGAGACGCGCAACAAGGCGATCCTCGACCGTATTCCCGCAGGGAAATGGGGCGATGCCGACGACCTCGGCGGGGCGGCGGTGTTCCTGGCGAGCCGCGCGGCGGATTACGTGCAGGGGCATATCCTCGCGGTCGACGGCGGCTGGCTGGCGCGGTGACAGAATAAGGGGCTGACCTCACCCTTCGCCGCCTTCGGCGTCTTTTCCCTCTCCCGCCGGGAGAGGGAGGGAGGCGCGAAGCGCCGGAAGGGTGAGGGCAGCGGACATGGGAGAGATACGGTGGCCAAGTTCCTGGCGTTCGGCGAGATCATGTTGCGGTTGTCGCCGCCGGGGCGCGAGCTGCTGCTCCAGACGCCCAGATTCGACGTATGGGTTGCGGGCGCCGAGGCGAACGTCGCCACCGCGCTCGCCAAGCTCGGCCATGACGTCGGTTTTGCCAGCATGGTGCCGGACAACGACCTCGGCCGCTCCGCCATCGCGACGCTGCGCGGCCATGGCGTCGATACCGCCGCGATCCAGCTCGGCGGCGACCGGATGGGACTGTATTTCGTCACCTCCGGTGCCGGCATGCGTGCGACCGAGGTGATCTACGACCGCGCCTATTCGTCCTTTGCCGAAGCGCCGGTCGCCGCCTGGGACTGGGACGCGCTGTTCGACGGGGTCGACTGGTTTCACCTGTCGGGGATCACCCCGGCGCTGGGGCCGGTGCCGGCGAAGAGTGCCATCGCCGCGGTCAGGGCCGCCGCGGCGCGCGGCATTCCGATCTCGTTCGACGGCAATTACCGCGCGAAGCTGTGGGAGCGCTGGGACAGCGATCCGCGCGGGCTGCTGATGCAGCTGGTCGAGCATGCCGACCTGATGTTCGGCAACCATCGCGATATCGCCTTGCTGCTCGATCGCGATTTCGGCGGCCATGACGGCGAGGATCGCCGCCGCGATGCCGCCGACGCCGCCTTCGATGCCTTCCCGAAGCTCAAGACGATCGCCTCGACCGCGCGCCATGTCGAGAATGTCGACCTGCACCGCGTCTCCGCGCGGATCGACACGCGCGACGGCCATGCCCAGACCGAGGAGGTGGTGCTCGCCGGTATCGTCGACCGGATCGGCGGCGGCGACGCCTTCGCCAGCGGCGTGCTCCACGCGTTGCGCACCGGCGGCGATATCGGGGCGGCGGCGGCGACGGGCCTGGCGCTGACCGCGCTCAAGCATTCGCTGCCCGGCGATGCCTCGCTGTTCCGGCAGGCGGATATCGACGCCTATCTCGCCGGCGGGCTGGATGTCCGCCGCTAGCGGGGACGGCGACGGCCTGACCCGCCGCGCCGCGATCGGTGCGGGGGTGGCGACGCTGCTGACGGCCGGCGTGCGGGGGCAGGGGCCGGCGGCGGTGCGCGCCCCGGCGGGCGATTTCGTCGGCACCAGCGAGGGCGGCGTCCATGCCTTCCGCGGGATCCGCTACGGCCGCGCCGAGCGGTTCCGCGCGCCGACCCCGGTCGCGCAGCCGGGGCAGAGCGTGCGCGCGCAGGCGTTCGGTCCGGTCTGTCCACAGAAGGGGCCGTACGGGCCGCAATCCGAGGATTGCCTGTTCCTCAACGTCTGGACCGCCGCGCCACGCCGGGGCGCGAACCAGCCGGTGATGCTCTACATCCACGGCGGCGCCTATGCGACCGGCAGCGTCACCGATCCGCTGAACGACGGGCAGGCGCTGGCCGCGCGCGGCGACGTGGTGGTGGTGACGGTCAACCATCGGCTCAACGCGCTCGGCTACCTCTATCTCGCGCGGCTCGACCCGCGCTTTCCCGACAGCGGCAATGCCGGGCAGCTCGACCTGATCCTCGCGCTCCGCTGGGTGCGCGACAATATCGCGGCGTTCGGCGGCGATCCGGACCGCGTCATGGTGTTCGGCCAGTCCGGCGGCGGCGCCAAGATCGCGACGATGATGGGGATGGCGGCGGCGAAGGGCCTGTTCCACCGCGCCGCGACGATGAGCGGGCAGCAGGTGACGGCGTCCGGCCCGCTCAACGCGACCGCGCGGGCCAGGGCGTATCTGGCGCGGCTCGGCGCCGGCTCGGGTATCGGTGACGTCGCGACGCTGCCGGTCGCGAAGCTGGTCGAGGCGCTCGATGCGACCGATCCGATCCTCGGCGGCGGCGTCTATTTCGGGCCGGTGCTCGATATGCGCTGGCTGACCCGTCACCCGTTCTGGCCCGATGCCGATCCGCGTGGGCGCGGCATCCCGATGATGCTCGGCAACACGCATGACGAGACGCGCGCGTTCATCCGCCTCGATTCGCCGGCGATGCGCGGGCTCCGCTGGGACAATCTGGCGGCGCGGATGGCGCCCGAGCTGCGGATCGACATCCTGCCCGAATGGGTGGTCGCGCAATATCGCACGCATTATCCGACGTGGAGTCCCGTGGACGTCTTCTACGGCGCGACCACCGCGGGGCGCAGCTGGCGCGGGCAGGTGATCGAGGCGGAGGCGCGCGCGACGGCGGGCGTGCCGGCCCATGTCTATCAGGTCGATTACGGCTCGCGCACCGACCCGCGGCGCGGGGCGTTCCACACGATGGACATCCCGCTGGTGTTCGGCACGCTGGCCGCGAAGGGATCGGAGACGGGGACCGGCGCGGATGCGCGTACGGCGAGCGCGGCGATGCAGGACCGCTTCGTCGCGTTCGCCAGGACCGGCGATCCCAATCCTGCGGGCGCGGCGCGCTGGCCCGCCTATACGCTGGACCGGCGTGCGACGATGATCTTCGACGTGCGGTCGCGCGTCGAGCACGATCCGCGGCGCTGGGAACGGGAGCTGTTCGCGCGCGTGCCGTATATCCAGCCGGGCACCTAGGCCCGGGCGGCGGTCGCCATCCGCCGTGACGCGGCGATGCTGCTCCACGCATAGAGGCCGCAGCCGAGCCAGATCAGCGCGAAGGTCGCCAGCTGCGCGAGCCGGATCGGTTCGTGGTAGATCAGCACCGCCTCGAGGAACTGCAGCGTCGGCGCGATGAACTGGAGCAGCCCCATCGTCGTGTAGCGCAGCCGCTTCGCCCCCGCCGCGAACAGCAGCAGCGGCGCCGCGGTGACCGGGCCGGCGAGGATCAGCAGCAGGTCCATCGTGCCGTCGCGCCCGAAGGCGCCGCTGCCGCTGGTGCTTGCGTAGAGCAGCACGGCGAGCGCGACCGGCGCGAGGATCGCCGTCTCGATCGTCAGCCCGCCGAGCGCGTCGATCGCTGCGACCTTGCGGATCAGGCCATAGAAGCCGAAACTGAGCGCGAGGCTGAGCGAGATCCAGATCGCGCCGCCGCCGGTCGCCGCGAGGATCAGCACGCCGACGCCCGCCAGCGCGATCGCGCCGCCCTGCAACCGGTCGAGCCGTTCGCCGAGCAGCAGCACGCCGAGCGCGACGTTGATGAGCGGGTTGATGAAATAGCCGAGGCTCGCCTCGACCAGATGCGCGTTGGCGACCGCCCAGATATAGACGAACCAGTTCACCGCGATCAGCGCGGCGCTGCCGGTCAGCATCAGCAGCACCCGGCCGCGCGCGACCGCGACCAGCGGGCGCAGCCGCCGCGTCGCGATCACCACCGCGGCGAGCAGCAGCAGTGACCACAGCACCCGGTGCGAGAGCACCTGCGCGGGTGGAATGTCCTTGAGCAGATGCAGGTAGAGCGGCAGTACGCCCCACAGGGCATAGGCGCCGATGCCATAGAACAGCCCGGCGCGGGTATGAGCGATCGTCCCCATGCGCCCGCCTGTGCCGCGTCGCCAGCCGCGGTGCAACGAAGTGTTGCTTTGCGCAGCCCCTTATCGCGTTGGCTGTGCCACCGGATAGGCGACGATCAGCGTCAGCGGCGTCCTGCCGACCTGGCGGATGCCGACGGTCGCGCCATCGTAGAGATAGGCCGCCATGCCGGGCTTGAGCGGCCGCGTGTCCGCGCCCGACGAGACGATCCCCTCGCCCGACAGGACGTAATAGACCTCGTCATGCGCCAGCGGATGCGGGCCGATCGCGGCGCCGACGTGGAGCACGCGCTTGCGGAATTCCATCGTCCGGCCCGGCACCGCATCGCTGATCCGATAGGCGGTGCTCATCCCGATCCGGCCGTGCGGCGTCGGCTCGTCGCGTTTGACCGCGGCCTCGACGACGACGACCATCGGCCGTTCGGCGGCGGTCGGCGTGGGAGTGGGCGCGGCCTGCAGGGTCGCGAGCAGGGCGGCGGCGAGGATCATGGCCATAATCGTCTCCATCAATGGCGCTGCCCCGGGTTATTGACAGTCGCAGAGTGGCGCCGCATCGTTCTGACACCGGTTACCACCAATGCGCAAGGGTGAGGATGTCATGATCGACCGGCGACAGGCGCTGCTCGCCACGCTCGCGGCGGGGCTGATCCCGGCCGGCGCCGGCGCTGTGCCAGCCGATCCGGTCGAGACGATCGACCTGTGGCCGGGCGCTGCGCCGGGCATGCCCCATGTGCCGCCGGTCGAGGAGACGATCGAGCGCAGCACCGACCCCGCCCGTCCCGACCGCGCGCTGCGCGGCATCAGGCGGCCGCGGCTGACGGTGTTCCGCCCGGCGCGCGCCAACGGATCGGCGCTGCTGGTCGCACCGGGCGGCGGCTATGCGCGCGTCGTCATCGACAAGGAGGGGTTCGAGATCGGCCGCTGGCTGGCGGCGCGCGGCTGGACGGTGTTCGTGCTCTTCTATCGCCTGCCGGGCGACGGCTGGGCGGCGGGACCCGATGTCGCGCTGTCCGATGCGCAACGCGCGATGCGGCTGATCCGCGCGCGCGCGGGCGATTACGGCATCCGGCCGGACCGCGTCGCCGCGATGGGCTTTTCGGCGGGCGGCCATGTCTGCGGCGATCTCGCGACGCGGTTCGCGACGGCGACCTATGCGCCGGTCGATGCCGCCGACCGGCTGGATGCGCGCCCGGTGCTCGCCGCGCCGATCTATGCGGTCCAGTCGATGACGCGGCCGCTGGCGCATGCTGGATCACGCGACCTGCTGATCGGCAGCCGGGCCACGCTGGCGCTGGAGGCGGCGCACAGCCCGGCCTGCAACGTCTCGGCACGCACGCCGCCCTGCTTCCTCGTCCATGCCGAGGACGATCCCGCGGTCGACGTCGGCAACACGCTGGAATTCCGCGCCGCGCTGAAGGCGGCGGGGGTTCCGGTCGAGACGCATCTGTTCGCCACCGGCGGCCATGGCTTCGGGCTGCGCGGCGTGGCGGGCAAGCCGGCGGCGGCATGGCCCGGCCTGTTCCAGGGCTGGGCGCAGGAGCACGGGCTGGGCTGATCGGCTTTCCTCCGCCTTCGCACGGCGTTAGGGCGGCGCGATGACCAGCGGCGCGCTCCACGACCTGTTCCTGTCCACGCTCGTGCGCCGCGCGGGCGGCAACCGGCGGCGCTGGCGGCTCGTGATCGGCGAGATCAAGGTGTATGCCACCGCCACCCATCCGCATTGCAACTGGGCGCTGACCCCGACCGGCTCGGCGGGCGAGAACGACATCGTCGAGCGGATCGCCGACGAACTGCGCGTCACGCACCCGATCGTGCGCGCGGACTAGGGCCGATCGCCATTCGGCCCTGACGGCCTGCAAACGGCGGTTTTGCGTGCTTCCGGTGCTCACGTACCGAAAGTACGCTACGCTCCGGGTCACGCAAAACCACCGTTTTCGGCACGTCATCATCTGAATGGCGATCGGCCCCAGGGGGGAATCGACCTAGCGCGCCTCCGCGCTCAGCCGCGTCATCAGGATCGCGGCGCGCTTGGCCTGGCGGCGGATCGTCGAGAGGTCGACGACCTCGTCGGGGGTGTGATCGCCGCGGCTGGCGGTGCCGAGCCCGACCAGCCCGTCGACGTCCGCCGCCACCCAGGAAATGTCGCCCGCGCCGCGCTTCAGCGGGTCGAGCGCGGGCATGGCGGGCAGGCCGAGGTCGCGGTTGACGCCGTTCAGCCGGGCGAGCAGCGCCTGGTTGCCGGCGGTCGGCGCCATCGCCGGATAGCCGCTCTTGAACGCGATCGTCGCGTCGGTGCCGGGCGCATGGGCGGCGACGATCGCGGTCATCTTCGCGCGCACGCGCTGCGTCTGCGCCTCGCTGAGCGTGCGGAAATCGCCGCTCGCCACCGCCTGCGCCGGGATGATGTTGCTCTTGCCCTGCGCGCTCGCCTTCGATCCCGTGGCGTCGATGCTGGCGGTGACGCCGGCGGCGAGCAGGCCGGTGTTGAAGGTGAGATCGGGTTCGGGCAGCTGCGTGCGGAAGGCGGCGAGGATGCGCGCCGCCTCGTTCACCGCGCCATCGCCGAAGCTGTCGCTGAAGATCCGCGAGCTGTGGCCGCTCCTGCCGGTCACCGTCAGCGTCCAGTCGTTGACGGATCGGCGCGCGATCGATCCCATGTCGCGCCCCTCCTCGATCGCCAGCCCCTCGAAATCGAGCGCGACGTCGGCGCGCTTGCCCGCCGCGATCAAATCGGCGCGGGCGATGGCGACCGGGTCGCCCGAATCCTCCTCGTCGCCGGTCAGCACGATCTCGACATTGGCGGGCTTCAGCGTGCCTGCGGCCTGCATCGCGCGCAGGGCGGCGAGCATGACGACCATGCCGCCCTTGTCGTCGCCGGCGCCGGGGCCGCTCGCCTCCTCGCCCTTGCGGACGAAGCGCTGGAAGGGGGAATCCGCCTCGAACACCGTATCGAGATGGCCGATCAGCAGCAGCCGCTTCGTGCCGGGCTTGCCGGCATGGACGGCGACGATGTGGCCGGCGCGCCCGGTCTGCGGCAGCGGTTTCCACGTCACGACGAAGCCCAGCGCGCGCAACTGTTCGGCCATCATCGTGCCGACCCGGGCGACCCCGGGCAGGTTCATCGTGCCGCTGTTCTGGTTGACCAACTGCTCGAGCAGCGCGACCGAGCGTTCGTATTCGGCATCGACCGTCGTCGCCATCCGCGCCTCGGTCGCCGACAGGCGGGGCGGTTCGGCTGCGGCGGGCGCGGCGGCGAGCAGCAGCGGCAGGACCAGCGCGCGCATCAGCGGGGCACCGCCGCGACCATCAGCGACAGGTCGCGCGTCTTGCTGCCGGCGATCTGGATCAGGTAGCGGCCGGGGGCGAGGTCGAAATCAACCATCTTGCGGATCGGCGAACAGGCCGGACCATGATCGTGCGCGACGGAGGGAAGCAGGCGATCCCCCTGCACCACGTCGATCCAGGCGCCGCCGCCGAGCGCGACGCGATAGCGGCCGGCGCGGGCGATGGTGACGGCGAACAGGCCGCCGAAACTGTCCGCGGCGCCTGCCTTGGCGGGCGGTCGCGCATAATCCAGCGCGGCGGGCGCGACCAGCGTCGCGGTGGCGCCGCGGCCGATCGTCAGCGGTGCCGCGGCGGCGGCGCTGGTGCCGGCCGCGAATCGGGCGCCCTGCTGCCAGCCGGCGAGCGCGGCGGGCAGCGGCGGCGGCGTGCAGGGGGGCGCCGCCGCTGCCTGCGCGGCGGCACCCGAGAGCAGCGATGCCATCCATCCGGCAACCGTCAATCCAACCGTCGACATCATCGCGTTCCCTACCGTCAATGCCGGCAGGATAGCGGATCGCGGCCCGCTGTCACGCGCTTGCATAGCCGCCCGATCCGCAAGCAGACCTCGACCTAAAGTCCGAAATGGACAAAAATTCAAAGCACTTGTATGGTAGATCGTCTCGACGGGATGCGCGGTGGCCGATTGCTGCCGGTGCAAAAACACGATGGCATGGAAGAAAGGGCAGAAATGAAGAGCGGGACACGCGATCACATTTGCGCGCTATTGTTGGAAGCGCTGCTGCTGCTCGACGAGGAGGGCGAGATCGTCGCCGGTATTCACGTCAACCAGGCGCTGGAGGCGCTGGGCTGCCCGGTCAGCGATCCGGTGTCCCGGGCTGCGCGATCGGCAGCGCAGCGATCTGGTCCAGCCACGTGCGGATCGTGTTCCGGCCCTGCGGGCTCAACGCCAGCATCGTGACGCGGCGGTCGCTGATATCGTCGCTGCCATGCACCAGCCCGCGATCCTGCAACAGCTTGATCCAGCGCAGCGCCGTCGTGCGGGGCACGCCCGCGGCGGCGCAGCAGGCGTTGGTGGTCACCGTCGCGCCGTCCAGCCCTTCGGCGAACAGGAACAGCATGATGTCGAGGCCGGGATTGGCGAACAGCGACGCCTCGAGGTGCGTGCCGAGCTTGCGGCGCGCGGACGTGATGCTGCGGGCGACGTCGGCGAGCGCCGTTTCATGCGGGTCCTGTCCCTCCGCAGACGGCGAGACAGCCATCGCGACGACGCTATTGCCACCGGTGTCCCTGCCATTCTGGCCAGCGACGGGCTGTTGGCGTAATCCGGCATCCATGTGGTCGTCGCTCCCGTAAAACGCGGTTCGGCATAGCCGGAGACGATCCGGAAGCAAGCCACGTCGTTCGATGTCCGTCCGGCCGGCGAATCCCTTTGGGGGCGATCGCGGTCGAGCGATTCCGCTACGCTAGCGTCGACTTGACCCGGTGTCACGGGTAACCTTGGCATCGATGCGCCGGTATCTGTCTGAAATTCGGAAAGGATCGCGATGACTTGCTATGCCCTCGACGGTGTCGCGCCCGAGATCGGCGCGGACGTGTACGTCGCGCCGGGGGCGCAGGTGATCGGCCGCGTCGTGCTCGGGGAGCGCGCCTCGATCTGGTTCGGGGCGGTGCTGCGCGGCGACAACGACCCGATCCGGATCGGCGCGGAGAGCAATGTGCAGGACGGCGCGATGATCCATGCCGATCCCGGCGTGCCGACGACGATCGGCGACGGCGTCACCATCGGCCATCACGCGATCGTCCATGGCGCGACGGTCGGCGACCGCAGCCTGATCGGCATGGGCGCGACCCTGCTCAACCGCGCGGTGATCGGCGCCGACTGCATCGTCGGCGCGAACGCGCTGGTGACCGAGGGCAAGGCGTTTCCCGACGGATCGCTGATCGTCGGATCGCCCGCCCGGCTGGCGCGGCCGCTGACCGACGCGGAGATCGCCGGGCTGCGGCTGTCGGCAGCGACCTATGTCGCCAATGCGCGGCGCTACGCGACCGGGCTGACGCCCCTGTAGGTCAGGCGAAGCGCGCCGAGGCGTCGGCGACGAAGCGGGCGGTCGCATCGGGCGCGGTAACCGGGATCATGTGGCCGCCGTCGATCACCTCGATCCGCGCGCCCGGGATCGCCGCGGCGGTGGCGTCGCCATGCAGCGTCGCCGACAGGATCGCATCGTCGCGGCCGAACAGGATCGCGGTGGGCATGGCGAGGGTCGGATAACGCGCGGCAATCCCCGCCATCTCGTAATGCGCGGCGGCGAGGTCGGCCGCGGCGGCGGCGATGCTGGCGGGCCGCTGCGCCAGCGCGCCGCCGCCGCGAGTCGCGAAATCGGCGGGTGGCTGTTCCGGCGCGAACACCGCGTTCAGCGTCCGCTCTGCGGTGAGCCGGCTCAGCGGCGTGCCCAATGTGTGCGCCATCAGCCGGCGTATCGAGGCCGGGATCGCGGCCAGCCCCTTGAACGCCTCCGGCACCGCCTCCTGCGGCTGGGTCAGCGGCGCGATCAGCGCGAGGCCGCGGATCAGATCGGGCCGTGCCAGCGCCAGCGACAGCGCGACGGCGCCGCCCAGCGAATGGCCGACGAGCAGCGGCCGCTCGATCCCCAGCGTCTCGATGAAGCGGGCGACGATCGCCGCCTGGTCGGCGATGCCCGGCTCGGTATCGTCGTCGGCGGTCGAATAGCCCGATCCCGGGCGGTCGAGCAGGATGACGCGATGGTCGCGGGCGAGCGGTCCGAGCATGCCGTAGCCGAAGTTGCGCAACTGCCCGCCGAGGCCGTGGACCATCACGATCGCCGGGCCGCTGCCCCGTTCGACATAATGCAGCCGTGCGCCCATGACCTGCAGATGGCGGCCGTCCTGCGGCACCAGCCGCTCCGCCTCGCGCGCGATCCGGTCGGCATAGAAGGACAGGCCGAGTCCGCCCGCGGCGGTCAGCGCGGCACTGCCGAGCAGGGTCCCCAACGTCCAGCGTGCGCCGCTCTGCATGTCCGCCTCCCTCGCCAAAGAGGCCGAGTGTATCACGTCAGGCGGTGGTGACGATCCCGTTCGTGACGGTGACCGGCCAGGCGGTCAGCCGCTGGCCGACGCACGGGCCGCCGACGCACAGCCCGTCGTCGACCCGGAACAGCGCGCCATGCCAGCTGCACGCGATCAGGTCGCCCGCGGGCGTGACGTAATCGTCCAGCCGCTGCGCCAGCGGCACGCCGGCATGCGGGCAGCGATCGACATAGCCGATTGCCCGGTCGCCCTGCCGCACGATGAAGCCGTGGAACCGCCCGGCGCGCATCTGCAGGACGAAATTGCGCGCCTTGCCCTCGGCGATCTCCGCCAGCGGCGCGAGTGCGACCCCCGCCGGGGTGGCGGTCAGGCGTTCCGTCATGCGTCGGCGTCTGGCTGGCGGCTTGGATGCGCGGCGGCGGCGAGGGCGGCGGTGCGCGCGCCGGCGGCGACCAGCTGCGGATGGGGCGTGGTATCGACGCCGAACCGTTCCGCCGAATAGAGCGCCGGCACGATCACGCAATCCGCCAGCGTCGGGTTCGCGCCATAGGCAAAGCCGTCGCCATGCCGGACGATCAGCGTTTCCAGTGCGGCGAAGCCGTCGGTCATCCAGCGCGCCATCCACGCCTGCACCTGGTCTTCCGACGCACCGAGATCCTCGCGCAGCGCCTTCAGCGTGCGCAGATTGTGCAGCGGATGCACGTCGGTGACGATCGCCTGCACCATGCTGCGCACGATCGCGCGGCCATCGGCATCGGCGGGCAGCAGAGGCGGGTCGGGGACGCGTTCGTCGAGCCATTCGAGGATCGCGACGCTCTGCGTCAGCACCAGCCCGTCCGTCTCCAGCGCCGGCACCAGCTGCTGCGGGTTGAGCGCGGCATAGGCCGGGTCGGCCTGCCCGCCGGTGCGCAGGTCGTGGTTGACCTGCGCATAGTCGAGCCCCTTCAGCGCCAGCGCGATCCGCACGCGATAGGCGGCGCCGGATCGCCAATAGCCGTGCAGGATCATGGCAGCACCGCTTTCGGGAAATCCGCCCAGACCGCGTCGTAATCGAGCTGCGCATGGTCCAGCGCGTAGGTCGTCGGCCGGTACGGCCAGCAGCTTTCGAGCATGAACGCCATCGTGCCGTCGATCCGGTGCGGCTTGAGGTCGGCGGCGGAGGCGCCCTGCCAGCTGGCGAGGTCGGGCCCGTGGCCCGCCATCAGATTGTGCAGCGAGATGCCGCCGGGCGCGAACCCCTCCGCCTTGGCATCGTATGCGCCGGTGATGAGTCCCATCGCCTCGCTCATGACGTTGCGGTGGAACCAGGGCGGGCGGAACGTCCCCTCCGCCACCATCCAGCGCGGCGGGAAGATGACGAAATCCGCATTGGCGCGGCCCGGCACGTCGCTGGGCGACGTCAGCATCGTGAAGATCGACGGATCGGGATGATCGAAGCTGACCGTGTTGATCGTGTTGAACCGCGACAGGTCGTAGCGCCACGGCGCGAGATTGCCGTGCCAGGCGACGACGTCGAGCGGGCTGTGGTCGAGCGTCGTCGTCCACAGGCTGCCCATGAACTTCTGGATCACCGCGGTCGGCGCGTCGCGATCCTCGAACCACGCCAGCGGCGTCTCGAAATCGCGCGGGTTGGCGAGGCCGTTGGCGCCGATCGGGCCGAGATCGGGCAGGCGGAACAGGCTGCCGTGATTCTCGCAGACATAGCCCTTCGCGGTGCCGTCCGGCAGCAGCGCGCGGAAGCGCACGCCGCGCGGCACCAGCGCGATCTGCCCGGGCGCGACCATGATCCGGCCGAGTTCGGTCAGCAGCTCCAGCCGCCCCGCCTGCGGTACGAACAGCAATTCGCCGTCGGCATCGGTGAAGACGCGGTCGGTCATGTCGGTATCGGCGGCATAGACGTGGAGCGCGACGCCCTCCAGATCGGCGGGATCGCGGTTGGCGAGCATCGTCGTCATGCCGTCGATCAGGTCGGTGCCCGGTGCGGGATCGCCGCACGGGTCCCAGCGCAGCCGATTGGGCGCGAGCGGTGCATCGCTGGTGCCGGGGGCGAAGCGGGCGGCGCCGGTGTAGCGGACATAGGGAGGATGCTCGGCGGTCGGCCGCATCCGGTACAGCCACGATCGCCGGTTCTCGTGCCGCGGCGCGGTGAAGGCGGTGCCGCTCAATTGCTCGGCATAGAGGCCGAATGCCGGCCGCTGCGGCGAATTGCGCCCGATCGGCAAGGCACCCGCGACCGCCTCGGTCGAGACGTGGTTGCCGAAGCCGGGGATGTATCGGGGGTGGTGGTCGGTCATTGTTCTGGCGTCCTCTCCTGTTCCACCACCCCGGAAACCCCTCTCCCGACGGGAGAGGGGAAGCTCGCGCAGCGAGCGCGGGGTAAGGGCAGGGCGCAAACCATCGCTTGGGCTGCCCTCACCCTTCCGCGGCTTCGCCGCTCCCTCCCTCTCCCACAGGGAGAGAGGATTATGCGTCGACCGTAATCACGCCGCGACGGATCTGGTCCAGCTCAATGCTTTCGTACAACGCCTGGAAATTGCCGTTGCCGAAGCCTTCATTGCCCTTGCGCTGGATGATCTCGAAGAAGATCGGCCCGACCATCGTCTCGGTGAAGATCTGCAGCAGCAACCCTTCCTCGCCGACGTTGCCGTCGATCAGGATGCGGTTGGCGCGCAGCCGTTCGAGGTCCTCGCCATGGTTCGGCACGCGCGTGTCGACCAGTTCGTAATAGGTCTCGATCGTGTCCTGCAGCCGGACGCCACGCGCGCGCAGCTTTTCGACCGTGGTGTAGATGTCGTCGGTGGTCAGCGCGAGGTGCTGGATGCCCTCGCCGTTGTAATCGCGGATGAATTCCTCGATCTGGCTCTTGTCGTCCTGGCTCTCGTTCAGCGGGATGCGGATCGCGCGATCCGGCGCGATCATCGCCTGGCTGAACAGGCCGGTCGCCTTGCCCTTGATGTCGAAATACTTCTGCTCCTCGAAGCCGAAGATCTGGCCGTAGAAGGCCGACCAGGTCCGCATCTGCCCGCGGCGGACATTGTGGGTGAGGTGGTCGAGCAGATCGAGCCCGACCGAATTGGCGGCCTCCGCCTCCGCCGCACCCGAGGTCTGCGTCCAGTCGTCGTACAGGCTGCCCGCCGCTCCGTGGCGGTCGACCAGATACAGCAGCGACCCGCCGATCCCCTCCAGCGCCGGAATCCCCTCCAGCGCCGCGCCGGCCGGCGCGGGCTTCGCCCCCCGCGCGATCGCCGCGTCATAGGCCGCCTGCGCATCCTGCACGCGGAACGCCATTGCGCTGGCAGACGGGCCGTGCGCCGCGCGGAAATCGGCGGCATGGCCGGTCGCCTCGCGGTTGAGCAGCAGATTGATCCGCCCCTGCTTGTAGCGGGTCAGCGCCCTGGTCGGATGGGTCGCGGCGACGACGAAGCCCAGCGCCTCGAACTGCGCGGCGAGCGCATCGGGGTCGGGCGAGGTGAATTCGCAGAATTCGAACCCGTCGAGGCCCATCGGGTTGACGTCCATATGTTCCATCGTCGCGCTCCGATTGGTATCATTCGTTACCAATCATGTGCGTCATTGCCAAACTGGTGTCAACTGATACGAAGTCGTCATGGCTGCCAAGCGCCTCGCCCTCGACGATTTCATTCCGTACCGCCTGTCGGTGACGTCGAACCTCGTTAGCGATTCGATCGCGCGGACGTATGAATCGCTGTTCGGCCTCACCATTCCCGAATGGCGGCTGGTCGCGGTGATCGCGGAAACGGGCGGCGTCACCCAGCAGGCGATCGGCGCCAAGACGCTGATGGACAAGGTGACGGTATCGCGCGCCGCCATCGCGCTGGTCGATCGCGGGCTGCTCGCGCGGCAGGCCAATCCGGAGGATCGCCGTTCGCACCTGCTCGAACTGACCGACGCCGGCCGCGACCTGTACGCCGCGGTCGCGCCCAAGGCGCTCGACCTCGAAAGCCGCATCTTCGCCGCCTTCGAGCCTGCCGAGGTCGCGCAGTTCATCGATATGCTGCGTCGGATCGAGGCAGTGACGATCGCGATCGGGGGGTAGCGCCGATCGCCATTCGGCGAGGATGGCGAACATTCGTCATTTCCGCGAAGGCGGGAGTCCACAGGCGCTGTCGGTTCGCTCCAGTCCGTTAGGTTGGCGTGTCCGGACTCCCGCCTTCGCGGGAGTGACGACGGTCCATTCTGACCGTCGACAGCCATCGTCGCCGAATGTCTATCGGGCGTTGGCGCCACACTGTTACCATTCGGCCGCACCGCCGGCACATTTGTGCGACATTTGCCGCCTAGAGCCCCTGTGACGGTACGAACGATACGGTACGGACAAGGGGCAAGACATGCGTTGGTTGGCGGGGATGATGATCGCGGCGAGTTGGCCGGCGATGGCGGCGGCGCAGCAGATGCCGGCCCCCGCGCCCCAACCGGCGCCCGTGCCCACCCCCGCGCCTGCCACGGGCGATACCGCCACCGCGCCGCAGGACCAGCCCGCCGCCGTCGCGGCCGATCCCGCGGTGCCCGCCGCCGCCGCTGCGCAGGCGCCGTCGGTGCCGCAGCCGAGCGCGGCGCAGTCCGATGCCGACGAGGGCGAGGAGAATGAGATCGTCGTCACCGGTCGCCGTCCGCCCGGATCGGTGGTCGGCGACATCCCCGCCGAACAGATCCTCAGCCCCGCCGACGTGCGCAGCTATGGCGTCAGCAGCATCTCCGACCTGCTGACCGAACTCGCGCCGCAGACGCGCAGCGGCGCGGGCGGCCCGCCGGTCGTGCTGCTCGACGGCAAGCGCATCTCCGGCTTTCAGGAAATCCGCGACATCCCGACCGAGGCGATCCTGCGCGTCGACATCCTGCCCGAAGAGGTCGCGCTGAAATACGGTTATACCGCCGACCAGAAGGTGGTGAACTTCGTCCTGCGCCGCCGTTTCCGGTCGACCACCGTCGAACTCGCCGACCGGAAACG